>ENA-ORRI01000013-ORRI01000013.1-human-gut-metagenome-genome-assembly--contig:-NODE-13-length-128098-cov-11.2115_pt1 | contig 128098 bp, 108 predicted proteins | sample MGYA00242172_ERZ509128 | MGnify/ENA primary metagenome ERZ509128 (study PRJEB26280, sample SAMEA2338623) | human gut metagenome | biome: human gut; feature: human-associated habitat; material: faeces... | reverse complement strand
AATTCTATTTTTTCTATTAAACGGAAAATGAACCATATTAGTACTGATATATATATAAATAATTTAGATCATTTACTTATCTATCAACAAATTAATAACCAACAGGCATATAGACCAACGGCTTATTCTCTGCTTTTATGCCTAGAAATTTCTGAACCTCAGTAGTATCTTCTCCGGCATAACAACATACAGTTCCTAACCCATTGGCTGCACAATACAAGTAGACATTCTGGACCACTGTACCGGCATCAATTCCACTAAGAGCCATATTTCCATTCAGCAATGAAGTGTCAGATGCAATAACTAAAACTATCGGCGCAGTTTGAATAAATTTATTTCTACCAGATACAGCTTTTCTCAAATCACTATTTCCAATTTTTATCAATGCATTTGCCTTGGCATCATATCTGAACGTTCCGTCTGCTTTACCAACATATATTGTTATATCTTGCATATTTCTTGCAGACGGAGCGGTACGCTTGCCATCACTTCTGTTAATACCATCGGCAGCCCACAATAAATCCGCCAAGGTTTGATCCGTTACAGATTTGTCTGCAAATGTACGAGAGGAATGCCTGTCTTGAAGAGCTTTCATCAGGCTTCCCTCTGTATTACTTTTCTTTGGTTCAGGTAGTTTTGTTTCTTGAGCATTTATATTACCATAAAAACATGTTAATCCAAGCATTGTCACAAATGCAATTTTCATTAAGCCATTCTTTTTCATATTAATCTTGATTTAAGTTATACAACAAATATATAATATTTTACCCACAAAATACCATCTGTGAATATTATTTTGCTTTTATTATACAAAACCAACTATATCATTTATAGGAATAAGTCACTGAGTTTATAAGATAAAACCTATGAGTTTGTATCATAAAACCAGTGGTTTTAACATCAAAAATCAAAAACTTTCACGAAAGAAATCAAACGCTTCAAAAATCTCTTCTTTTGATGCAGTCTGATCAATCTTTATTTTTCCAATATCTTCTAGTAAAGTGAAATTGATTTGTGATGAAACATTCTTTTTGTCATGTTTCATTAGTTCGAACAAATCGTCATAATCATTACAATTAAAACTATATGTACCATATACATTTCTTATGTAATTTACTGTTTGCCGCATCTTATTTGTAGGAAAGCCTAACTTGACACAACTCAAATAAAGCTCACAAACAAGACCAAATGCCACGGCATAGCCATGTAATATCGGAGAATTAACAGACAATGCATGTGACTCGAACGAGTGGCCTATTGTATGTCCGAAGTTTAAGGCTTTTCTTATGCCAGACTCATGCGGATCTTCTGTTACAATTTTTTCTTTAACCTTTATGCTTTCAGCCAGCATTTTCTGCAGCTCAATTAAATCTGGATTAGTTATATCGAATGTGATTAATTGACTCCACATAAATTCATCACTTATCAGTCCGTGCTTGATCATTTCGGCATAGCCCGAACAAATATTTTTTAAATCAAGAGTTTTTAGAAATTTCGTATCAATTACTACAGCATCAGAATCATTAAATACTCCTATTTCGTTTTTCAACCCATTAAAGTTTATACCGGTCTTTCCACCAACTGAAGCATCAACCATAGCCAATAGGGTAGTGGGGATATTAATAAATTTCAAACCTCGCTTAAACGTCGACGCTGCGAATCCGCCAAGGTCTGTTACCATACCTCCTCCAAGATTAATGATAAATGAATGTCTTGTTGCCTTTCTATCGCTCAGTTCTTTCCATACATACGATAGAGTTTCTAGATTTTTATTACTATCAGAAGCGCCAATAGATATTATTTCTGCATTCTTAATTTCAAAAATATTTTTTATTTCAGGCAGACAATATTTTTCTGTAGTTTTGTCAACAATAATAAAAATTTTATCAGGATTATATGACTGAAAGACAAAATGCAACTCTTCGTCCAGACATTTAGAAATTATAATACGCTGTTTCATACTCATAAAGATATAATAACACCTACAAAGGTAGTCATTTTTATCATAAACTGAAATTTTTGAACAACTTTTAGTATATAATGAATTAAACCAAACAAAGTATAAAACGTCTAAAACAGAAAATGTTATATGTAAGATGGAAAAGAAACTAATCCTAATTTGCCTGTTGATGATTTCATCAATATGCGTATTCTCTCAAGGTATAAAAATTACTGGTAAACTTATTGACCATGACACCAAAGACGGAGTCATGATGGTTACAGTTCAGATGCTCAAGTCTGATAGTACATATATTAAAGGTGTACTAAGCGACGAGAAAGGAAACTTTGAAATTGAAGCACCTAAGAATGGAAAATATATACTAAAGTTTACAAGTATAGGATATGTTACATTGACAAAATCTGTAAGTGTTTCAGCAGGTAAAGATGTCGCATTAGGCAATATTGTATTCTCAACAGATGCCATTATGCTTAAAGAAGCTACAGTCATAGGCCAGGCACCTCCTGTAACAGTTCAGGAAGACACGTTTGTCTATAATGCTTCTGCTTATCGTACACCGGAGGGTTCAGTCATAGAAGAGTTGGTGAAAAAATTACCGGGAGCCCAGGTTGACGATGATGGTAAAGTAACTATTAACGGTAAAGAAGTTAAGAAGATTCTTGTTGATGGCAAGGAGTTTATGACCGGTGATACGCAAACGGCATTAAAAAACTTGCCAACATCAATTATTGATAAAATTAAAACGTATGATGAAAAAAGCGATTTGGCCAAAGTTACAGGAATTGATGACGGGGAGGAACAAACAGTTCTTGATTTTGGAATAAAAAAAGGTATGAATAAAGGCTTTATTGGCAATGCGGATGCTTCAATTGGTACTCATGACCGTTATTCTGAGCGTCTGATGGGAGCAATGTTTAAAGACAATACAATAATTATGCTGATGGGTAATGCTAACAATACTAATGATAAGGGATTTCCCGGCGGCGGAGGAGGCGGACATTTTGGAGCCGGGCGCCAAGGACTAAACTCATCAAAAATGCTCGGAGCCAACTTCAATTATAACCATAACAAGATGTTTATGTTGGATGGAAGCGTACGTTGGAATCATTCAGATGGTGACGTGAGAACAGAACAGTCTACTGAAAATTTTGTCAGCAGTGTAGGTTCTTTCTCGAACAGTCTAAACCAAAGCTATACCCGCAGTAATAGCTGGGATGCCCGTTTCAGACTTGAATGGAAGCCTGATACTATGACGAATATTATGTTCCGTCCAAATTTTAAATACTCAACCAGTGATGGTCTTTCCACTTCAACTAGTGCATCATATAATGATGATCCATATTTATATGTTACAGACCCATTATCAGCTGAATCTATTTCACAGATGGCAGAAGACAGCCTGATGGTTAATACTAGAAAGAATAACTCTATTTCTTATTCAGGAAGTAAAAGTATTGGTGGCATGCTCCAAATCAACCGCAAGTTGAATTCAAAAGGACGCAACGTCACACTGCGTGCGGACTTCAGTTACAGTGATGATGAAAGCAGAAGTTTAAGTACTTCCAACGTTCATCTCTATCAAATAAAAAATATAATGGGAACAGACTCTGTTTACCAGACAAATAGATATAGCTTAACGCCGACCAAATCATTAAGCTATGACATTCAGGCTACGTATAGTGAACCTATATTTAAAGCGATGTTTTTACAGTTTAGCTATAAATTTACATATAAGTATAATAAAAGCGACAGGGCGACATATGACTTTAGTAATCTTGGTGATGGATTCTTCGATAATGTAATAAGCGAATATAGAGGCTGGAACAATTATTTCTCTTTACTTAACAACCCTTTAAACACATATTTAGATTCAGATTTAAGTAGATATTCTGAATATAAAAATTATATTCATGCCTTGCAGGTAATGTTACGAGTTATCAGACCAAAATACAACTTTAATGTTGGTGTTTTGGCACAACCTCAGACGACTCACTTTATTCAAAAGTACCAAGGCGTAAACACAGACACTGTCAGAAATGTTATAAATGTTACTCCTACGTTGGATTTCAGATATCGATTCTCAAAATTAAGTAACTTAAGAATTAATTATCGAGGCACAACAACACAACCGAGTATGACAGATCTTATGGATATAACAGATGACAGCGATCCCCTGAATATCACTAAAGGTAACCCTGGACTGAAACCTTCGTTCACCAATTCATTTAGATTATTCTATAATACTTATATTCAGGATCACCAGCGGGCCATTATGACATTTATTAATTATAACAATACTCGAAATAGTATCAGTAATATGGTTACATATGATGAAAAAACTGGTGGTAGAACAACCAAACCTGAAAACATTAATGGTAATTGGAATGTTTCAGGAGCATTTATGTTTAACACCGCTATCGACTCTATTGGAAAATGGAATGTTAATACATTTACTAATTTATCATATAATAATTATGTTGGGTATCTTGCTCTCGACAATAATTCAAGCTCACAGAAAAACACAACTCGTACCATGCAAGTTGGTGAACAATTGCGTGCAAGTTTCCGCAATAGTTGGCTGGAAGTGATGTTGGATGGAACATTAGACTACACACATTCAAGGAACTTACTGCAAAGCGAGAGTAACCTTGATACATGGCAATTCTCTTATGGTGGTTCATTAAATCTATATTTACCATGGGGAACAAGCATATCAACTGATCTTCATGAAAACAGCCGAAGAGGATTTAATGACAATTCAATGAATACAAATGAACTAATATGGAATGCTCAGATAAGTCAAGGATTCTTGAAAGGCAAGCCTTTGACAGTGTCTTTGCAATTTTATGATATTCTACATAATCAGAGCAACTTCAGCCGTGTTATTAATGCTATTCAGAAAAGCGATACCAAATATAACAGCATAAATAGTTATGCTATGATACATGTCGTTTATAGAATGAATCTGTTCGGAGGTAAACAGCCTGGTGAAGATCGCGGTATGAGACCAGAAAGAGGTCCTGAAAGAGGCCCAATGGGAGGCCCAATGGGAGGCCCCGGCCCAGGAGGACCTGGTCCCGGAGGAAGAATGCCTCATGGAGGATTCGGCGGCAGATAATATATTTGGTTATTAATTTAACATATTTGACATATACTAAATTAGGCGTAACAACATTCTGGACATTAAAAATAAAAGATTGTTTTTACGCCTTTTTATTATTTCAAAGTTGTAAGTCCATACATTACATTCATAAAGTTTGAAAAGCCATTATAGAATTTTATCTTGCAAAATTTTGCAAACAAATATAATTGAGTTAAATTTGCATTAATTTGAACTTATATAAATTTGTAATTGGATTATTATTAAACATGAGAAGATTTTCGGTTGCTATATTATGTCTTATTTTAAGCATTTCACTCAATGCCCAAATGAAGTGGAATTCCAAATATCAGGCATACATTGATAAATATAAAGATTTAGCTATTTCAGAGATGCTGAAATATAATATACCGGCAAGTATAACTTTAGCTCAAGGTCTGTTGGAAAGTGGGGCAGGAATGAGCGAGTTGACAAGAAAAGGCAATAACCATTTTGGCATTAAATGTCACGATTGGTCAGGGGCAACAACTTACCATGACGACGATGAAGAACAGGAGTGTTTCAGAGCCTACCGTGATGCATATGAAAGCTATGAAGACCATAGTAAATTTCTGGCTCGACAGCCAAGATACAAACGTCTGTTCTCTTTAAAAAGAACTGATTACAAAGGATGGGCACACGGACTGAAAAAATGTGGATATGCTACAAATCCAAATTATGCGAATAAACTTATTGGAATAATTGAATTGTACAAGCTCCACAAATATGATAATGCTAAGAAGTTTGATAAATTTATGGTTGAACGCTCTGAAGTAAAAGATATTTCACCTGATATTAATTTGCATCCAATACATATTTATAACAAAAACTATTATTTAAATGCAAGACAAGGTGATACATTTAAATCCATATCAAAAGAAGTTGGTATATCATACAGAAAACTTGCAAAATATAATGAAAGGGATAAAAATGATAAATTGATACCAGGTGAAATTATTTATCTTAAGAAAAAACAGAAAAAGGCAGATAAAATTTATAAGAAACGCCCGCACCGAGTTAAAGCAGGTGAAAGTATGTATTCAATAGCCCAATATTATGGAATTAGACTCTCAAGTCTTTATAAAATGAATAAATTATCACCAGACTATAGTATAAAAGTCGGTGATTACTTGAGAGTAAGATGATATGTACTAATCGGCATTATGATAAATACAAGGATTTAAGCTTATGAGCAGTTATATAGAACTCAAAAATGTACGAGTAAATAATCTTAAAAATATTTCATTAAAGATACCGCATAATAAATTTATAGTAATAACAGGTGTCTCAGGTTCCGGCAAATCATCATTGGCCTTTGATACGCTTTATGCTGAAGGACAAAGACGGTATGTAGAAAGTCTTTCTTCATATGCAAGACAGTTTCTAGGCAGAATGAACAAGCCAGATTTTGATTATATTAAAGGTTTGCCACCGGCAATCGCTGTAGAACAAAAAGTAAATACAAGAAATCCAAGATCTACGGTTGGCACCAGTACAGAAATATATGATTATTTGCGTATGCTTTATGCAAGAATTGGACATACATATTCTCCAATTTCCGGCAATGAAGTAAAAAAACATTCGTCTGAAGATGTCCTAAATTGTATTATGTCATTCTCAAAAGGCACAAAATTTGTCATATTGGCAAAATTGCATGTTAATGAACAATATACGACAGAAAGACAACTTCAAATTTATTTGCAACAAGGATTTTCTCGTATTTATCATAATCATGATTTCTGCCGTATAGAAGATATTTTGGATTCTAAACAGGAAATAAATAAAGATAATACTTATTTATTGATAGACAGACTTTCGGTAAATGAAGACTCTGATACAATATCAAGAATTAATGACTCATTAGAAACAGCTTTTTTTGAAGGTGAAGGCACATGCAGATTGGTGTTTTTCCCATCAAATATTTCATATGATTTTTCAGACAAGTTTGAGGCTGACGGCATGCACTTCGAAGAACCAAATGACAATATGTTCTCTTTTAATACTCCATTTGGTGCATGTCCTGTGTGTGAAGGATTTGGAAGTGTTATCGGTATTGATGAAAAACTTGTTATACCCAATCCGTCATTGAGTGTTTATGAAGGATGTGTTCAGTGCTGGCATGGAGAAAAGATGGCAAAATGGAAAGAAGAATTTTGCTATCAAGCTGCAAAAGATAATTTCCCTATTTTTGAGCCATACTACAATCTCTCGACAAAACATAAAGAATGGCTTTGGCATGGACTACCTTCACAAAAGAATAAAAGTATTGATGAAAAAATATGTATTGATTCTTTTTTCCAAATGGTCAAAGAGAATCAGTACAAGATTCAATACCGCGTTATGATGAGCAGATATCGTGGAAAAACAGTTTGTCCAGAATGTAAAGGTACCAGATTGAGGAAAGAGGCCGGATACGTTAAGATTAACGGTAAGAATATATGTAATCTAGTTGAAATGTCAATAACAAACTTAAAAAAATGGTTTGATAATTTGTCATTAAATGAAACTGAGACCAAAATAAGCAAAAGGTTATTGACCGAAATCAATAACAGGTTGCAGTTTTTGGTTGATGTCGGTCTAGGTTATCTTACACTTAACAGACCATCAAACAGCTTAAGTGGCGGAGAAAGTCAACGAATTAATCTTACAACAGCTTTAGGCAGCAGTTTGGTTGGATCATTGTATATATTGGATGAACCGAGTATAGGACTTCATAGCAAGGACACATACCGGTTAATTCATGTACTTAAAGAATTGCAGTCATTAGGAAACACAGTTATAGTTGTAGAACATGATGAAGACATAATAAAAGCAGCAGACTATCTTATTGACATGGGACCAGACGCAGGCTCAAATGGAGGAGAAATCGTTTATAATGGTGCACCTTCTGAACTAAAGAAAAGCGATTTAGATAAATATCCCCAAAGTCATACCTTAAAATTCTTGTTCAATGCAGACTGTATTTCTATTCCATGCTCCAGGAGACCATGGAATAAGAAAATTACAATAAAAGGTGCTAGGATGAACAATTTAAAAGGTATTGATGTTGACATTCCTCTAAATGTGCTAAATGTCATAACCGGAGTAAGCGGATCAGGAAAGTCTTCACTAATTAGAGGTATTCTCTACCCTGCCCTAAAACGAAAATTAGATGAAGTTGCAGACACTCCTGGTGAATATTCTTCTCTAGAAGGTGACTGGACTGAAATAAAACATGTGGAAATGGTAAACCAAAATCCCATTGGTAAAAGTTCTCGCTCAAATCCTGTTACATATATTAAAGCTTTTGATGATATAAGACAACTTTATGCAGATCAGCCATTAGCAAAACAGATGGGTTTTACAGCCCAATATTTTTCATTTAATGCAGAAGGAGGAAGATGTGAAACATGTAAAGGCACTGGAGTACTTACTGTAGAAATGCAATTTATGGCAGATTTGGAAATAGTGTGTGACAGTTGCCATGGCAAGCGTTTTAAATCTGACGTACTTGATGTTAAGTTTGCAGACAAAAATATATATGATGTATTAAATATGACTGTACTAGAATCGATTGATTTTTTCAGCAAAAATGGAAAAGACAGTATAGCTCAAAAACTGCAACCACTTGATGATGTCGGACTTGGGTATATAAAATTAGGACAAAGTTCATCAACACTTTCTGGCGGAGAAAATCAACGAGTCAAATTAGCTTATTTTCTGAGTCAAGAGAAAACTGAACCAACAATGTTCATTTTTGATGAACCTACTACAGGACTTCACTTGCAGGATATAAAAAAATTATTAAAAGCTTTTGACGCCTTATTATTACATGGCCATTCTGTTATTGTCATTGAGCACAATTTAGATGTAGCAAAATGTGCTGATAATATTATCGATTTAGGTCCTGAAGGCGGAAACAAAGGTGGTCAATTGATTTTTGAAGGAACACCTGAAGAATGTATTAAATGTACAAAAAGCATAACAGGTAAGTATTTAAAGGAGAAATTTACAAAATAAAAAATAAGTTAAAACAGGAAAATGCTTATCATGTATTTTCTTTAATACATAAAATTTTATTACCTTTGCACTGCTTAAAAAGGAACGCCGATATGGCTCAGTTGGTAGAGCAATTCATTCGTAATGAATAGGTCCCGGGTTCGAGTCCCGGTATCGGCTCTTTTGCGGTAATAGCTCAGTTGGTAGAGCACTAGCTTCCCAAGCTGGGGGTCGCGAGTTCGAGCCTCGTTTACCGCTCGAAATACTTAATCTGTAAATCATTATTTTTATATATCAGTTTATCCCCTAAGAGTGTCATTTATTAGGAGAAGATAAGATGTGTGTGTCGGACTTTCATCAAACACAACAAGAAACAATCCTGACTAAATATATTTAACTAAGTTTACGGATAATCAAGACATTTATAAAACAAATCTTTTTATTCTATTCTTGATGGATAGAATAAAAAGATTTATTGTTTTAGCCTAAAACTATATTTGAACGTACACGACTTAACGTTTCAGGTGTCATTTGTAAATAACTTGCAATATAGACAAGCGGAGCACGCAATGTTACCTGGGTGGCAAGTTTGCACATTTTACGATATCTATCTTGCGCTGTTTCAAATCTTAACAGATCTGCATGAATCTGTGAAAGAATTAATGATTCCTCCAATATCTTTCTATATAAAATTTGGATATTTACATTATGCAATGCAACTTCTTCAAGTCGTGCTTTAGGCAATGCATAAATTAATACAGGTTCAAGAGCTTCAACCTGCAAACTTGTAGGTTCTTCCTTGAATAAGCTTTCTATACACATGACTATATTTCCTTCTACAGCCATATGCTCAGTCACCTCCCTACCCTTCTTAAAATAAAATTGCCTGACAAGACCTTTCTCTATATAATAAATATGCTTACAAACCTCTCCTTCATTTAAGATCATCTGTCCCTTTGCGAACTTCATTGGTACCAGGATATTTTCCAAAATATCCAGTTCATCATGAGTCATTGTACTATATTTTCGTGCAAGCTCACGTGCTATATCTCGTGTCGTTTTTAATACTTCTTTCATAGTGTCCTCCTTTGTTCTTGGTTCAGATTAATCTAATTTTAACACGGCCAGAAAAGCTTTCTGCGGCACTTCCACATTGCCTATCTGCTTCATTCTTTTCTTTCCCTTCTTTTGTTTTTCAAGAAGTTTGCGCTTACGGCTAACGTCTCCTCCGTAACATTTTGCCGTGACATCTTTTCTTACGCATTTAACAGTTTCCCTTGCTATAATTTTTGCTCCAATAGCTGCCTGTATTGCAATGTCAAATTGCTGTCTTGGAATTAGTTCCTTTAATTTCTCACACATTCTTCTTCCAAAAGTAGCAGCATTATCCTGATGAGTTAAGGTTGATAAAGCGTCTACCGGTTCACCATTAAGCAGAATATCAAGTTTTGCAAGTTTTGACGGACGAAAACAATCCACATGATAATCAAATGAAGCATAGCCTTTAGATACACTTTTAAGCTTATCATAGAAGTCGATAACGATTTCTCCTAATGGAATCATGAAATGGAGTTCTACCCTATTACCACTTACATATTCCTGATTGATTAGCTCACCGCGTTTGTCCAAGCACAATTTCATTATAGAACCAATGAAATTAGCACTTGTTATGATTGATGCTCTGATATATGGTTCTTCAATATGGTCTATGAGTGTACTATCAGGCAATCCTGATGGGTTATGTACTTCTTTTACATTACCGTGTTTATCATAAACAAGATATGATACATTAGGTACAGTAGTTATAACATCCATATTGAATTCCCGATCCAATCGTTCCTGTACAATTTCCATATGCAACAATCCCAAAAAGCCACATCTAAAACCAAAACCTAATGCAATTGAAGACTCCGGTGTAAATGTAAGTGAAGCATCATTTAACTGAAGCTTTTCAAGCGACGCACGAAGATTCTCATAATCTGCCGGATCTATGGGATAAACGCCAGCAAACACCATCGGTTTTACCTCCTGAAATCCGGATATGGCGCTCTCACATGGTTGTGCAACATGAGTTATTGTATCTCCTACTTTTACTTCCTTGCTGTCTTTAATACCACTTATTATGTATCCTACATCTCCTGTAGAAAGTTTATCGCGAGGTATCATGTCCATCTTAAGCACTCCAACTTCATCTGCTGTGTACTCCATACCTGTATTAAAGAACTTAACCTTATCGCCTTTGGCTATACTTCCATTTTCTATTTTAAAATATGCAATAATTCCTCTGAATGAGTTGAATACAGAATCAAAGATTAAGGCTTGCAGAGGCGCATCAGGATTGCCTGAAGGATGCGGTATTCGTTCAACAACAGCATTTAGTATTTCAGGTATACCCTCACCTGTTTTACCTGATGCACGTATGATGTCTTTTCTGTCACATCCAAGCAGGTCGACAATCTCGTCTTCTACTTCATCAGGCATGGCAGATGGCATATCAATTTTATTTATTACAGGTATTATTTCCAAATCATGCTCTAATGCCATATATAAGTTGCTGATGGTCTGAGCCTGTACGCCCTGTGTGGCATCAACAACAAGCAAGGCTCCTTCACAAGCAGCTATACTTCTTGAAACTTCATATGAGAAATCGACGTGGCCCGGAGTATCAATAAGGTTTAGAATGTATTTTTGTCCATCGCGGTCATACTCCATTTGAATTGCATGACTTTTAATTGTTATTCCACGCTCGCGTTCAAGATCCATGTCATCAAGCATCTGACCTTCAGTTATTTGAATAGTTTTAGTATATTCAAGCAGTCGGTCGGCAATGGTTGATTTGCCGTGGTCAATATGCGCAATTATACAGAAGTTTCTTATCTCGTTCATCAGTAATTTATTTTTGGAACGCAAATATACAAAAAAAAGAATTTCTTTCCTAATAAATTAGTCGTTTTTATGAATAAATTAAAAAAAACGATATATATTATTTTCGATAGAAAGATATTAATTACTTTTGCAAACAAAATAATGAGTTTTATGAAAAAATATTTATTAATTCCATTTGCTGCAGTCTTTATGGTTGCATGCCATGAAAGCCTAGAAGAAAGAGCTGCAAGAGAGGCAAAAGATTTTACAACAAAAAATTGCCCAATGAAGATATCTGATTACATTATGAATGACAGTATGACATATGAAAAAGATACCCGAACGATACATTATTACTATTCAATACATGGCAAAGCAGACACTACTGCAATAGATAAAAAGATGGCAAAAGAAGAACTTACCAAAGGAGTAAAAGACGCTACAAGCATACGCAAATATAAAGAAAACGGATTTAACTTTGCCTATACATATTTTTCCTCAAAGAATAAAGGTCAAGTTCTGTTGGATATTAAAGTTACTCCAAAAGACTATAATACAAAATAACTCTCAGAAATTAATTATGCCGTTAAATCAGTTTTAAATGCTTACATACTGATTTAACGGCATCTATATTTAGAACTTACTGTTTTTGTTTATATAGTTCATCTATAGCCCTACACAACTGATCAGGACAACTGGTTGACTTATAACCGCAACGAATGCCGTTCAGACGCTCTTTTACATCATTGACATTCATGCCCCTTATTAAGGAACAAATACCTTGTAAGTTACCGTTACAGCCACCAACGAAGCTAACTTCAGAAATGCAGTCATTGTCATCAACAGTTAAATTAATCAACTCACTGCAAGTTCCTGTCGTCTTGTAAGATATACTTTTCATTTATACTATAACATTTACAGTTATTCAGGCTTCATGTTTGTATAAACGTTCTGAACATCATCATCATCTTCAAGCATTTCAACCATCTTGTCAATAGTTTCACGCTCTTCAGGTGTAACATCTTTCAGATCGTTAGGTATACGTGTAAATTCAGCACCTGTAACTTCAAATCCATTCTCTTCAAGATGTTTTTGGATTTCACCAAAGCATTTAGGATCACCATAGATTGTTATTTCGCCTGATTCATCATCAACGTCATATTCATCTTCAACTCCATAGTCAATAAGATCAAGAATCAATTCGTCCATCTCAATGCCATCTTTCTTTTTAAATGTGAATACACATTTATGTTCAAAAAGGAACGAAAGACTTCCCATTGTACCCAAGTTACCACTGAACTTATTGAATATGGCTCTTACATTTCCAACAGTACGTGTGGTATTGTCCGTTGCGGCATCAACAAAAATAGCAATTCCGTGAGGACCGTATCCCTCATAAGTAACCTCTTTATAATCGCTCTGGTCCTTACCCATTGCGTTTTTGATAGCACGTTTAACATTCTCAAGCGGCATATTTTCGCGTTTGGCGTTGAGAATGATAGAACGGAGATGAGGGTTATTATCCGGATCAGGTCCGCCTGCACGTACAGCAATAGCAATTTGTTTACCAATTTTTGTAAATGTTCTGGCCATATGACCCCATCTCTTCAATTTCGTAGCTTTACGATATTCAAACGCTCTTCCCATATTTTATATTTTTAGATTTTCAATAAATTAAATTTCTATCTGAGTTCTGCTTTCAGTTCTTTCTTAAGATTGTTTATTATCTTAGTCATAATAGACTCGATCTGCTTGTCATTCAGAGTTTTGCTTTCATCCTGCAGAATAAAGTTCACAGCATAACTCTTCTTGCCTTCCGGAAGGTTTTTGCCTTCATAAACATCAAAGAGTTCAACCTCTTTAAGGAATTTCTTTTCTGACTGATATGCTATGCGTTCTACAGACTCGAATTTAACATCCTTGTCTAATAACAAAGCCAAGTCACGACTTACAGCCGGATATTTGCTTATTTCACGGAAGCTGATAACATTCTTTCTCACAGCCTTTGTAACTGCAGTCCAGTTAATATCAGCATAGTAAACTTCATTCTCAATTCCTGCAGCCTTTTGCAACTTCTTGGAAATAACACCTAATTCAGCGTACAATTTACCACCACGATTAGTTATTTCAAGTCCCTTATGATAAATATTGTCAGCACTTTCTTTAATGACCACGCTACCAAGAGGAAGTCCTATTCGCCTGAAAATATTCAGTACGTGAGCCTTAAGTTCAAAGAATGAATGTTCTTCATCCGCATGAATCCAACTTCCAGATACGCGTTTACCTGTTATCCACAAACCCAAATGTGTTTCTTCCTTGTACGCCTGCATTGGATTCTCACTATTTTTCTTTTCAGGAGAATAATGGTAAACATTTCCAAACTCAAAGAACTTCAAGTCAGGATTTTTTCTGTTTGCGTTATAAGAAATACTCTCAAGTCCACCAAACAACAGAGTCTCTCTTAATACATTTAAATCGGAACTTAGCGGATTCATTATCTTAACAAGATTCTCTTGGCTATAGCGATTTAAATCTGTATAATATGCGCCTTTAGTAAGAGAATTGTTTAATATTTCGTTAAATCCGTCACCAACAAGCTGCTCACCTATCAGATTCTCAAGTTTATGCTTATTGTCTTCATCACCTTTAATTACCAAAGAACTCTTCAGCTGTGTAGAAATTTCCACATTATTATATCCATATATTCGCAGGATATCTTCAACTACGTCACAAGGACGCTGCACATCCACACGATAAGGAGGAACGCTGAGTTCTAGCCCTTCAGCAGTTTCATTGTCAATTTTCATCTCCAAACTTGAGACAATGCTCTTAACTGTCTCAGCCGGAATTTCCTTTCCTATAAGGTTATTGACATAATCATACTTCAATGACACTTTAAAATCTTGTATAGGCTCCGGATACACATCCTTGATTTCCATAGAAACCTTACCCCCGGCAAGTTCCTTACACATTATTGCAGCCTGTTTCAAGGCGTATATTATGCCATTGGGATCAATACCACGCTCAAATCTAAACGAAGCATCTGTACTTAATCCATGACGGCGTGCACTTTTTCTTATCCATGTGGGATGAAAATAAGCACTTTCAAGTACTACATTTGTCGTAGTGTCATAAGTTCCGCTACCTTTGCCTCCGAAAACTCCAGCTATGCACATTGCGTCTTCTTCATTGCATATTGCAAGGTCATGACAACTCAACTTATGCTCTTCACCGTCAAGTGTTACGAAAGGAGTACCTTCTGGCATAGTCTTGACAATTATATGATGACCTGAGACCATATCTGCATCAAAACAATGCAGTGGCTGACCATATGCCATCATAATGTAATTTGTGATATCAACGATATTGTTAATTGGGCGTAATCCGATAGTACGCAGTTTATTCTGCAACCATTCAGGACTTTCTTTTACATCGCACCCCGTAATGCTTACGCAGGCATATCGTTTGCAGGCCTCATTGTTCTCTATGGTTACATCTATTGGCAGTTCGTTGTTGTCAACAGCAAAAGCTTCGCAATCAGGACGATGAAGTGAAGTCTTGTAGCCATTCTGAACCAACCAGGCGTACAAATCACGTGCAACTCCCCAATGTGAAAGCGCGTCTGCCCTATTGGCTGTAATGTCAACTTCAATAAGCCAATCGCTTTCCAGGTGATAATATTCAGCTGCCGGCATACCTACCTGTGCATCATCCGGCAATACTATAATTCCATTATGGTCTGTGCCGACACCGATTTCGTCTTCTGCACAAATCATTCCGAAACTTTCAACTCCGCGTAATTTTGACTTTTTAATTACGAATTCCTTATCACCGTCGTACAATACACAACCTAAATCGGCTACAATAACCTTCTGACCTGCAGCAACGTTTGGAGCACCACAGACAATCTGTGATGGTGTCTCACGACCAAGGTCGACAGTTGTTACATGCAGATGGTCAGAATTAGGATGCATTTCACATGTAAGGACCTTACCTACATACAGGCCTTTAAGGCCTCCTTTAATGCTTTGAACCTCTTCAAGGGCGTCAACTTCAAGTCCTTCTGATGTAAGAGCATCACACACTTCTTGTGGAGTCAGGTCGAAATCGACATACTCTTTAAGCCACTTATAAGATATATTCATTGATATTTGTTTTATACTTTCTTTAATCGGACGCAAAAGTACTAATTTTAAATCATTTATACAAACGTTTCAATTAAAAACTGACTTCTGTCTGATTTGATGATTTTTATGTTGCTTTATTAAGCAGAATTATTGGTGTACTATGAGATTAATTGTAGCAATATAAATAATTTACATTCCCCAATTCAAAGTTTATTATATGCTTACTTTATTTGTGACAAAAAGTTTAATTTATCCTTTTTGCCTAAGTATACAATTAGACATTTTCTTTAATAATCTCAACCACAAATATTTTACAAAATTTTATTATAAGCTCACGAAGTGCAAAACATATTTAACTTAATATAAACTAAAAACAAACCTTATATGTTAAATTTATGGACCATTATTTGCGTATTTCTTATGTATACTAAAGAAAATTCCAAAACGGCAAGCAAATATAGATAATTTTATAACTAACTGTGTGACAGGCTATTAGATATATTTTCGAAAGTAGTCGTAATAATTATAGTATTAATAGGCGGCATTTTATATTATATTTTGGCACAAATTACAGTGCATTTTGACGTTTCTTTGCTGACAATTAAGCGTATTTCATCAAAGAAATCACTGATTTTCACAACAAAATTCAGTTATTTAGTTATACTAAACCAATTAAATATTTATGCAAAGCACATAATGGAAGACCTTTTATACTCTTAACCAGAGAATACGACGTGTTAAATTTCGTCATCAAAACGTTAAAAATTATTTTTCAGAAAATCAAAACAAATGCGAAACATTCATCAGTATCATATTTATAACTTACTGAAAGCGATGTCATTTTACCTTTTCGCACATCTGAAATAATATTCACAGTTCTACTGTCCATATGACTTATAAAAACCTTATTATAGTTGCATAATTACAAATAATACACTAATTTTGCAACTATGAACAATATCACAGAAAGCATCGATAAAACATTAGTCAGTTTCATTATAACATGTTCCAATTTATCCGTCAAGCAGGTATCTGATTGTCTCGACAGCATTCTGCATTTGTCATTGAGAGCAGCAGAAAGAGAAATCATTGTTGTTGATGACGGCTCGGATGAGTCGATAATAGACAAATTAAATCAATATCGCGATGAAATAATTTATGTAAGGTGCAGGAAAAGCGGATTAAGTGCTGCCCGCAACTTAGGACTAAGAGTTGTTTCAGGTGAGTATGTCCAGTTCATTAATGGTGAAGACAGACTGATACCCGATGCATACGAGCATTGTCTGGATATTGTAAGATATAAGTCTCCGGATATAGTTCTGTTTAATTCTTCTGACAAGATAAGCCGAACAGCATCTTTTTACATTCCTGAACCTGTAGATGGTGCGCAATACATGAGGCACAACAATCTTCACGCAACCGCATGGGGATATGTATTTTGTCAAAAAATTCTTATGGATTTGCGTTTTACTCCCGGACTTATCAATGAAGACGAAGAGTTTACGCCACAATTACTGTTACGTGCAGAAAAAGTCTACAGTACAGATATTGTTGCCTATTACTACAAAAAGAAAAGTTCGCATATTATGCGTAATAAAGACTCACGTTTCCTATTAAAACATCTTAATGATTACGAGCATATAATTTTCCATTTAAAAGAGCTTGAAGATACGCTACCTGTTGCTGACAGACAAGCGCTACAAAGGCGCGTCGCACAACTGACTATGGATTATATATTCAAAATAATTAAGCTTACACGGTCGTCAAAACAGCTTAACACTCGTTTAAAGCGCCTTGAAGACGGAGGCTTGCTCCCATTACCAGATAAAAAATACACACGTAAATACTCTATTTTAAGACACATCATAAAAAGTAAAATACTGAGAAGATGTGTGTCCGCAGTACTAAAATAGTATTTGCCCGGCAATTATACATAATGACAATAAGCAGCCAACAGAAATTTACTTACTAAAACCTGCAAACAAGAATGAAGCCGAATGAAACGTCATACTCAGTTTCATTCGGCTTTAATTTAATATTGATAAAAATCTTATTTAATCTTTATCTCTTTTATCATCCAAAGTTATCATACATTATTGATTCCGGATCAACTCCAAGGCTGTCAAGCATATTTACAACAGCATTGCTCATAGGACCAGGACCACACATATAATATTCAATATCTTCTGGAGAGTCAACATCTTTAAGATAAGTTTCATACATTACCTTATGCACAAATCCTGGAGTATATTTAACTCCGGCCTTGTCTGCCTCAGGATCTGGACGGTCTAATGCAAGATGGAAATGGAAATTGCTGAATTCTTTCTCCAATTCAAGGAAATCATTGAGATAGAAAACTTCAGCAAGCGATCTTGCTCCATAGAAATAATGAAGTTCGCGGTCTCTTACATTCAGTGTCTTTGTCATGTGCATTATCTGTGAACGCAAAGGAGCCATACCTGCTCCACCGCCAACCCAAATCATTTCCTTCTTACTGTTGAATATCGGATGGAAATCTCCGTATGGGCCACTCATAATAACCTTATCGCCAGGTTTGCGGCTAAATATATAAGATGAGGCTATACCGGTAGGAACATCTTGGAATCCCACTTGAGGTCTCGGCTTAAATGGCGGTGTGGCTATACGTACTGTAAGCATTATCCTGTCGCCTTCTGCGGGATAGTTGGCCATTGAGTAAGCTCTGACAGTTGGCACAGGATTCTTAGCCTTAATTGAGAACATATTGTATTTCTCCCACATAGGAAGATATTTATCGCCTATGCTGCTCTTGTCAAAGTCTTTATCATAGTCTATGCAATCGTAAGCCGGTATCTTAATCTGCGCATAAGAACCTGGAATAAAATCCATGTGCTCACCTTCTGGCAGTGCGACAATAAACTCTTTAATAAATGAACTGACGTTTTTATTACTGATAACAGTACACTCCCATTCTTTTACGCCCAAAACACTTTCAGGTACTTTTATCTTAAGGTCACCCTTTACCTTACACTGGCAACCAAGGCGCCAATGGTCCTTAATCTGCTTACGGGTGAAATGGGGCTTTTCTGAATCAAGAATCTCTCCTCCACCTTCAAGTACCTGTACACGGCATTGTCCGCAGCTTGATTTACCGCCACAGGCAGACGGCAAGTATATACCGTTTTCTGTAAGAGTTGCCATCAATGATGCTCCCTGCGGCACAGATATAGTCTTTTTGTCGTTGATGTTAATGTTGACATTTCCGCTCGGAGACAGATAACGTTTTGCGATCAACAAGATTGCAACGAGCAAAAGGATTATTATAAGAAAAACTACTATGCTTGTTAAAATAAATTGTACCATATCGAAACTTATATTTTAAATCCAGAAAAACACATCATTGCCATGGCCATAAGACCTACAGTTATAAATGTGATGCCAAGGCCCTGCAAAGGACGCGGTACGTCACAATACTGCATTTTCTCCCTTATGGCACCCATCGAAACTATAGCCAAGGTCCATCCTATACCACTACCTGCGGCATAAACAACAGCGTCTGCCACAGAACCTATGTACTGAGAATTAGAAGGATCAAGATTTATTCGCTGCTGCATAAACAGTGATGCACCCATTATGGCACAGTTAACAGCAATAAGGGGAAGAAATATACCCAATGAAGAATATAGCGACGGCGAGAAACGCTCAACCACCATCTCAACCAATTGCGTTATACCTGCTATGACGGCAATGAACAATATAAAACTAAGATATGATAAATCAACTCCATCGGCAAGACAGTCAGGTCCTAATACATATACCTGCAGCAAATAGTCAACAGGCACTGTTATTATAAGGACAAATGTTACAGCCACACCGAGACCTAATGATGTCTTCACATTCTTTGAAACGGCAAGGAACGAACACATTCCAAGGAAGAATGCAAAAATCATATTGTCAACAAATATTGAGCGGAAGAATAAACTTATAATATGTTCCATAATAATTCTTTAATTCAAAACAGTTAATCTTTTTCTGAAAAAAATGACCTGTGTATCCATATTACACAACCTAACAGAATCAAAGCCATTGCAGGCATTGTCATCATACCATTATTGATATATCCGGCCTGATAGAAACTGTCTGGAATAATTTGGAATCCTAGTAACGAACCTCGTCCTAAGAATTCTCTTACAGCACCAACAATTACAAGTATCATTGCATATCCAAGACCATTTGACAGTCCGTCAATAAAACTTGGTATCGGCTTATTTATCATTGCAAAGGCCTCTAGGCGTCCCATCAATATACAGTTTGTAATAATCAGTCCAACGTATACAGACAACTGTACACTGACATCATAGGCAAAAGCCTTGAGAATTTGGCTTACAATTGTAACCAGCGCAGCTACAACAACAAGCTGGACAATGATTCTTATTCGGTTAGGTATGGTATGCCTGATAATAGATATTATTATATTTGAGAAGGCTGTAATTATTGTAACAGCAAGTCCCATTACTATAGCAGGCCTCAGTTGTGATGTAACAGCCAAAGCAGAACAAATGCCAAGCACCTGTACTAGTATAGGATTATCAGCACTCAACGGAGTGGTGAAAATCTGTTTATTTTCTTTTGAAAACAATTTTCCCATAAAACCTTTTTGTTTTTATTTGTCATTAAGAAAACTTATATATTTACCTAAGCAGTCTTTGAGCATCATGTCTACTCCATTAGATGTCAATGTGGCTCCGGTCACACCATCGCATTGCGTAGTTTTATCCTTTACATCGTTCTTTTTCAAGACAGAAAGAGCAATGCCGTTAACGCCGGCCTTTGTCAATTTCTTTCCGATGAACTGCTTCTGCCATTCAATGTTATCTTTTATCTCAGCACCCAAGCCTGCTGTTTCACTTTCATGAGTGAAGTATGCGCCAAAAACTGTGTTTTTGTCATAGTCAATGGCAATATAGCCGCTTATAGGTCCCCATAATCCCATACCATAGACAGGTATGACATATTTTGTCTCATTATTTATTTTACATACAAATAATGCAAGACGTCCCGCCTTAAAGTCTGAACTGTTTAATTTGAACCCTGCATCTTCTCCGCCTTTTGTACCTTTTTTAACTATCTGATTATCAGCATTGATGATGTCGTCGCTCTCAACAATATTTTTATATTGTTCAGCTACCTCATTATCAGTCAGGTCACGCAAGTTGAGTGCGGCCAATATCTGTCGTTTTTTATCCAAAGCGACATTAACATCTTGCGCAGGTTTTAAATAGCTAGAGATAAATGCCAGCAGAAAAGCTACAATAACAACAATTATTGCAGAATAAACAATGGTGTATATATTTGAATTTGTATTCAATACTTTTCTATCTTTTGTCATAGCACTCATGGATTTAAATATTTTGAGAAGTACGTTTTGCTCTCATTGATATATTGTGCTGCACTACGCAATAATCTATTAGAGGCGCAAACATGTTCATAAATAAGATTGAGAGCATCATTCCTTCAGGATATCCTGGATTCATTATTCGGATTGCAATCGCCATTACACCTATCAGGAAGCCATAAATATACTTACCGGTTTCTGTTCTTGCCGATGTAACCGGGTCGGTTGCCATAAATACGGCACCGAAACAGAATCCTCCTAAGAACAAATGCTCATACCAGGTAATTGATGTCATTCCAAGTTCTTTGAATGTAAATGCCATAAATGCACCACCAACAAATACGCTAAGCATTGTTTTCCAGCTTGCAATACCTGTGACGAGCAGTATTATTGCTCCTATTCCTATGGCAATTACACTTGTTTCACCTATTGAACCAGGTATAAGTCCGACAATCATGTCATTAAGGCTGTAACCTACGTCCATGCCTTGAGATGTAAGTGCAAGAGGTGTAGCTTGTGTAAACGTATCAGGTAAGACATTACCAAGTCCAAATATTGTGTCGTTGGCAATCCATACGCTGTCACCACTCATTTCAGTAGGATAAGAGAAGAACATGAATGCACGCGCAGCCAAGGCAACATTAAATATGTTCATTCCTGTACCGCCGAATATCTCCTTTACGAATATAACTGAAAAAGCCACAGCTATAGCAAGAATCCACAAAGGGCAGTTAACAGGTATGATCATCGGTATTAATATTCCGCTGACGAGGTATCCTTCCTGTATCTCCTCACCCTTCATCTGTGCCCAAATAAATTCTATACCCAGGCCGACAATGTAGCTTACAAGAATTTTGGGTAATACTGCCAAAAATCCGTAAATGAACATATCTATGAAAGACGCATTTGCAAGCTGATTTGCAGAAGCGTAATTCTGATATCCAACATTATACATTCCAAATAATAAAGCCGGAATCAATGCAATGACCACAATACTCATTATTCGCTTAGAGTCTATTGCGTCATGAATGTTTGTTCCGGTCTTAGATGTGGTATTGGGTACATACATAAAAGTCTCAATACCTTCAAAAACACTGCGAAAACAATGGAGCTTTCCGTCGCCTTCAAACAATGGCTTTATTTTGTCTAAATAATTTCTCAACATATGAAATAAATTTAAGCATTCTCTTTACGCAACATGTCTAATCCGTTTCTTACGATAGACTGAAGTTCAAGTTTTGACGAATCAACGAATTCAGGCAAAGCAAAATCCTCAGGAGAAACTTCATATATTCCTAAAGCTTCCATTTTATCAATGTCTCCTACTATAATTGCCTTTATAAGATACTCACCAAATATATTCATTGGCAACACTTTGTCGTATTCGCCACTCATTATCATGTGTCTCTTACCACCTTTTATTCTAGAGTCAAGTGTATATTCTTTTCCCCTTGTAAGCCAACTGATTGTAAGCCAACTGAAATAACTCCTATTTACAGAATACTGATTAAAACGTGGCATTATCCAACCAAAAAGTTCATTAACATCATCACCCTCTGGTATTACTGTTACTTCCGATGCATGTGCATCAAGATAATCATCAAGAGAACATTTATGTCCAGTAAGAACATTTCCGTTTATTATTCTGATATTCTTATCTTTAGATATATTGCCTTCAAGTAAAGATTCAATCTTTTGGCCTACAAGAACATCCATATAACATGGTTTATGAACTTCACTTCCTGCTATGGCTATAGTGTGAACAAGATTTATTTTTCCGGTATTAAACAATCTTCCAATGTAAATCACTGTTGTTGGATCTACGGTCCAAACGACATCTCCCTTATTTACCGGATCGATATGATTTATCTGTACTCCAACATTCCCGGCCGGACAAGGTCCGTCAAAAATATTCACTTCGACATCATCAACCCGTCGTAAACTTTCTGAACATTGATTACGTCCAATGCCAAGATAAGTTTTGGATATTTTTGACAATGCCGTTAGACCTGTTTGAAAATCTTTTTCGTTACCTATTAATTCAAATTCAAAATCACATGCCAAAGGCTTATCGCGCAAAGCGCTGATGAAAATACCTTTAGGCAATACTTCCGGATTTGTAGAAATTGCATAAGGCAACTGATTGATGTATCCAAAAATACCGGCTTCCAACAAAGAGTTGATTACTTCTTCTGATGAAAGAGTATTTACATCTTTCGCTCCGAAATCAACATATTGTTGTGTTTCATCTGAATTAATTACAACTTGCAAAACTTTTCGTCTTTCTCCTCTAACTATTGAAGAAATATTTCCACTAACCGGAGACGAAAATCCAACAGATGGAAATTGCTTGTTTACAAACAGAGTGTCACCAACTTTTACGTGATCACCTTCTTTTACAACCACCTTAGGCTTTACACCTGGAAAGCAATCTGGGCAAAGTGCAAACTCATTACATGCTTTGGCTTTCATTTTTACCTTCTCAGCTTTACCCTTAAGGTGAATGTCTAATCCTTTGCGTAATTTAATAACTTTTGTCATAGTGTCAGTTTTAAAAAACTGTAGGTTCTTTATATTTTTGCTCTGCAAATCTACAAAAATTAACTGTAATAAACGAACAAATTTAAAGAAATGTGTAATATTGACATGCTCAATAATTCATTACAAAAAATCAAAAATTAAAGTTTAACATTCAAATAGTACGTTCCATAACGAAAATCCATACCAAGGAAATATACTTTTCACCATTTTTCTTGATTTATTCGTTTATTACGATGAATTCATGTATTTTTGTAGGGGATTTCAAAAATAATACATATTTGTTATAATCCTGATACGGCAATAAAACAATAGAAATTTTGAAAAAAATAAGACATATAATAAATGGAACAATATGGACTATAATAATTGTTTATATTTCAGCAATTGTTTTAATCCATATACCTTTCATTCAGGCGTGGGTCGGCGGGCGTGTTAGCAGTGCCTTGGCGACAAAATTAAGCACACGTGTTTCTATAGGTCGAGTGGATTTAGGACTTCTGAATAGGATTGTTATTGACGACGTAGAGGTCTATGACCAAAATTCAAAACAGATGATAATTGCATCGCGCTTGGCGGCAAAGGTTGACTATTATCAACTGATAAGAAATGGTTGTGTTTATATTTCTTCTGCTCAAATTTTTGGTTTAAAAGGTATCTTTTACAAAAAAGACAAGATTTCCAAACCAAATTATCAGTTTGTCTTGGATTCTTTAGCCTCAAAGGATAAAAGTAAAAAGTCGAATCTTATGTTGAGTATCAATTCCCTGATAATTCGACATTCTTCAATAAAATACGACAGAGAAGACATACCCTGTACCCCATCACATTTTAATTTGAACCATTTAGATTTAAATAACATAAGTGCCCATTTTATAGTTCCTTATTACACAAATGACAGTGCATCCGTAATTGTTAAAAAATTATCACTAGATGAAAATTCCGGATTTGGCTTAAAGGATTTAAAGTTCGATTTAAAATATAATAAGAGTAAAGCTGAAATTGAGAACTTTAAACTTCTTATGCCTAATTCTGAGATTTATTCAAATGGCCTAACCGTTAACTATCAATACAAAAATAATAAGCCGGATATACAATCTGTTAAATATTCTGGTGATATTAACATAAAAAGATTTTCAGTTTCTGATATTAAATGCTTCATTCCAAAACTTAAATATAGCATTAAGCCATTATCCTTAAATATCAGTTTTACTGGTGATTACAACAGTTTAAGTATAAACAGGCTTAATCTTTATAGTGATGGTCTTTTAAGTCTAAATGCAAATGGAAAAATTTCGAAACATAAGTCAAGCCTTAGCTGGCACGCCAATGTTTCCAAACTTGAATGTAATATTCCAAATGCAGTAAAATTGTTAGGATCATCAGATTCCGGCATTAATATCCCCCAATTTATATCTAATATTGGCAACTTTACATATTATGGAACCGCAAAAGGAGCAGGTAAGTCGGTGTATGTTAATGGCGATATTAAAACAGACGTAGGAAACCTAGACATAAAATTAGATAAAAACAAAATAGAAATAAATACAAGCATAAAGACCGACAATATAAATTTGTGTAAATTGTTGGGTAATGAACATTTTGGAACTTTGTCAACCAATTTAAGTCTGAAATTCGTTGATTTCATAAATAATGCTTCAAAAATATATATTGATGGAGTATTTCCACACTTCGACTATAATAAATATCAATACAACAATATTATTGTTAAGGGATTGTATAACAAAAAAACTTTTGACGGACTGCTAAAGCTAAATGATCCAAACGGACAAATTAATATTGAGGGTAAAATGTTTGCAAATAATATTGATGAGACCTCAATTAATGCATCTGTAAGGAATCTGGATTTATCAAGATTAAACATCACTAATAAATGGAAAGATACAAAGTTTAATTTTGATATAAATACAAATGTTACATACAATTCAAGTAATGCAAATCTTGTTGACGGAAACTTAACGGTTCGGGATTTTTCAATGATTTCACCAAATGAAACATTTTCCATTAACCGATTGAATATCAATGCAGATAAAGAATCGATATCCATGCAAAGCGATTTTGGCAATATTGATATTCATGGAAAATATCAAATAAAAACCATAATAAACAGTTTTACTAATTTGCTCCACGAAAAACTGCCTACAATATTTACAGCATACAATAAATCCAATAATGAAATAAAAGTTAATGCAACGATTACAAAATCAGATTGGCTCAGAAAGTTTTTTAATATTCCATTAAAATTAAACGGTCCATTACATTTATCAGCTGAAATAAATGATGTTAAGAAACATTTTAGAATGCTTTGTAAAACGAATGGATTCATTTATAATGAAAGTCCATACGAAAATGTATTTATCAGTGCAGACACCCCTGATGACACTTTGAAGTTAGAAGGAAGAATAAATAAAGTTATGACGAATGGTCATAAATTATCTCTTACGTTTAACACAAGCGCCATTGCTGATAAACTCTCAACTATAGTAAATTGGCATAATCATCAAGAAAAGCCTTTTGTCGGTTCATTAAATGCAGATACTAAGTTTATAATGAATGCTAAAGGTAAACCTGATGTCAATATTGAAATTAACCCATCGGATATATTAATTAACGATACCGTTTGGCACATAAAACCGGCCAACATCACCTACAGCAATGGAAATTTGACAGTTGATCATTTCTCTGTTGAGCATAATAAACAGCACATAAAAGTTTATGGAATGGCCACAAAAAGCCTGTCAGACTCCATTATTGTCGATATGCAGGATGTGGATGTCAACTATGTATTGAACCTTGTGAATTTTCACTCTGTTGAATTTCAAGGCTATTCAACGGGTAAGGCATATATAAAATCTGTATTCTATGATCCTGAGCTATATGCAAAATTAAATATTAATCAATTTAAATTTCAGGATGGACGTATGGGAAATTTAAATGCAGACGTTTCATGGAATAAAACAGACAAACAAATAGACATTGATGCTATAGCAAAAGATGGCGAGGATAAAGCAACCATAATCAAAGGCTATGTCTCACCTTCCCGGAATTATATTGATTTGAATATTAGAGCCAAAAATACAAATATTGAATTTCTTGAAGGATTCTGTGGAACATTCATGGATGACATAAAGGCAAATGCAAATGGCAGTGTTAGATTATGTGGACCTTTGAATAATATAAATCTAACAGGACTCCTGATTACAAACGGTAATGTAAGAATTATACCAATAAACACGACATACACATTAGCCAATGATACAATAAGATTTTTACCTGACAATATTGTGTTTGCTGCTGATACAATTAGAGACCGAAATGGGAACATTGGAATTGTCAGTGGCAGACTTCACCACAGGCATCTGACGAATCTAACTTATGATTTAAACATTAAGACTAATAATCTTTTATGTTACGATACACGCAGCTATGGAAATGAAACTTTCTATGGAACGGCATACGGCACAGGCTCATGTTCAATAAAAGGTGGAAATGGCCGTATTGACATTGACATAAACATAACCCCAGAAAAAGGATCATTTATTGAATATAATGCTGCAAGCCCGGAAGCTATATCTGACCAGCAATTTATTACATGGCATGACAAGACTTACCATAATAATAATGATTCAGTCAGCACAGACTCTGCTGACGATGAAACGCATGACGAAAATATCGACAAGCCATCAGATATGCATATCAATTTCTTGATAAATATGAATCCCGATGCCACGTTGCGTGTATTGATGGATAAGTCTAATTATGACTATATTGCCTTAAATGGTACAGGCAGCATACGTGCAACATACTTCAATAAAGGAGCATTTAATATGTTTGGAACATACCAAATAGAAAATGGAATATATAAACTTACAATACAAAATATAATAAAAAAAGTATTTCAATTTCAAGATGGAGGAACAATAACATTTGGAGGTGATCCTTATAAAGCGGCATTAAACCTAAAGGCTTTGTATACTGTCAACAGTGTACCACTTTCAGACCTGCAAATTGGAAATAGTTTTTCAAGCAATAACATAAGGGTTGATTGCATAATGAATATCAGTGGAACGCCACAGTCCCCACACATTGACTTTGACTTAGATTTACCGACAGTCAGCAACGAAGCAGAACAAATGGTACGTACGGTTATTAATGGTGAAGAAGAAATGAACCAACAAGTCGTTTACCTGCTAAGTATCGGCCGTTTCTATATGCAAAAGAATAACAGTTCATCAAGTCAAGAAGGACAGCAGAATCAGACGAGCCTTGCTATGCAGAGCTTGCTTAGCGGAACGATAAGCCAACAAATTAATTCACTTTTGGGAAGTCTGGTTAAAAATAATAACTGGACATTTGGTGCAAACATAAGCACTGGTGATGAAGGATTTAATAACGCTGAATATGAAGGACTTTTATCCGGAAGGCTGCTAAATAACCGATTAATAATTAATGGACAATTCGGTTATAGGGACAATGCGAATGCTACAACTTCATTTATTGGTGATTTTGACGTAAATTATCTGTTACTTCCAAACGGTAACATTTCATTAAAAGTATACAATCAGACAAATGACAGATATTTCACGAAATCATCATTGAACACACAAGGTGTAGGTCTGATTATGAAAAAGGACTTTAATTCATTAATGGAACTTTTTGGATTTAAAAGAAAAAAATAAGACTAATATGTTAAAGCATTAATATTAGCCTTGTTAATAAAGAAAATTAAATTATAACTTTAACGGCCATATAAAGAATACACTTATATGGCCGTTATATGATTTCATTAAAGTTCAATTGGTGTATATTCCAAATTGAAGACATCAGCAACAGCCTTATTCGTCACTTTACCTTCAACAACATTTAGTCCTTTACGTAATGCCAGATCATCCTTACAAGCCTTCTGCCAACCCTTATCAGCTAAAGCAACAGCATATTTTAATGTAGCATTAGTCAATGCATACGTTGATGTGTTAGGTACAGCACCCGGTATGTTGGCAACAGCATAATGGACAATACCGTCAACAACGTATACAGGATCACTGTGAGTCGTAGGATGTGAAGTTTCAAAGCATCCACCTTGGTCTATAGCGACATCAACCAGAACAGTCCCTGGCTCCATAAGCTTCAACATATCGCGTGTTATCAAGTGAGGAGCTTTGTCTCCCGGAATAAGAACTGCACCTATAACAATGTCTGCATCTTTGATTTCATTTACCACATTGTGATGAGATGAATATATAGCATTTACGTTAGCTGGCATTGTTATTGAAAGTTCTCTGAGTACGCTGAGTGATATGTCCGTGATAACAACATTTGCGCCCATGCCTGCTGCTACTCGTGCAGCAGCCTGTCCAACTATACCGCCTCCAAGAACAACAACCTTTGCAGGATGTACTCCAGGTACGCCACAAATAAGTTTGCCTTTACCGCCTTTTGTCTTTTGAAGATAATAAGCACCATTTATTGTTGCCATGCGACCGGCGACTTCACTCATAGGAGTCAGTAACGGCAAAGATTTGTCCTCAAGCTGCACTGTTTCATATGCAAGACAAATACTGCCGCTCTTTATCATTGCATCTGTTAATTCTTTATCACAAGCAAAATGGAAATAAGTGAAAACAAGTTGCCCTTTTCTTATAAGGTTATATTCAGGTGCAATCGGTTCCTTTACCTTTACTATCATATCAGATGTTTTGTATACATCTTCAATTGTCGGTAAAATTTTGGCTCCAACCTCTTCATACATCTTATCTGTAAAACCACTATTTTCACCAGCTGTATGTTGCACATATACCTCATGACCATGCTTTATCAACTCTGACACACCGGCAGGTGTCATTCCTACTCTGTTCTCGTTGTTTTTAATTTCTTTTGGAATACCAACTTTCATAATTAATTAGGTTTTAAAGTTAAATAAATAATTCAACAGCAAATATAAGAAAAAGAATGATATATAGCTTTATTTTAGCAACTTTTATCGGTAATTTTAGCATAAAATATGATATACATACTCCTACATAAATTTCAATAAATAAAAAAATATTACAATTATCGTTTTGTAATAAGTGGATTTTTGCGCTTAATAAACGTTAAAATATCACATTTTTACCATTTTATAGGTACAACATATTGATATTTTTTGTAATTTAGCAGCGTTTTCAGAAAGAAATCAAGCTATTAGCTTGAAAATCAGGTACTTACAAAATATAAGGCAAATAGATGAGACAATTAAAAATTCAGAAAAGTATTACCAACCGTTCAAGTGAAGCCTTGGACAAATATCTTGTAGAGATAGGTCGTGCTCCATTAATTTCAATTGATGAAGAAATTGAGTTAGCTCAGAAGATAAAAAAAGGCGGACCTGAAGGTGAACGCGCAAAGAATAAACTAGTAACAGCCAATCTCCGATTTGTTGTATCTGTAGCAAAACAATATCAACATCAGGGACTCACATTGACTGACCTTATAGATGAAGGTAATATTGGTCTGATTAAAGCTGCTCAAAAATTTGATGAAACCAGGGGATTCAAATTTATATCATATGCTGTATGGTGGATTCGTCAGAGCATTCTACAAGCTATTGCGGAACAAAGCCGTATAGTTCGTCTCCCGTTGAATCAGGTTGGTTCTCTGAACAAAATCAATCACGAAATAAATAAATTTGAGCAGGAAAACCAACGTCACCCATCTGTATCAGAATTGTCAGAAGTAACAAAACTTGATGAAGAGAAAATAGGTCAATCATTAGCTGCAGACGGTCATCACGTAAGTATTGACGCTCCTTTTCAAGACGGTGAAGACAATTGCATGTTAGACGTAATGCCTAGTGGCGATGACAGCCGTACAGACAGACAAGTAGACCACGAGTCAATGGCCCAGGAATTAAATTCTGTATTGAGCAAAGTTCTTAAAGAACGCGAAATAACAATTATACGTGAATGTTTCGGTATTGGATGTCACGAAAAAGGACTCGAAGAAATAGGTGATCAACTTGGCTTGACACGTGAACGTGTACGCCAAATTCGCGAAAAAAGTATTGCAAAATTACGTGAAAGCGGTAATGCAAAAATATTGATTAAGTATTTAGGCTAATCATACAAAATATTTCACCTATTAATTTAATAAAGCCAAAGTAGAAAATTTATAAATCTGCTTTGGCTTTATTTTTTATATTAAGATTCAGTTTTGAAAAGTTGTAAAATTAAATCCTATTAACGACCCCTTATTGCTTCTAGAATAAAGCAGTGTTTTATTGTTTAAAACTCAGTTAGTTTTATAACAAAACCCACTGAGTTATATAATGAAATTAAGCGAGTAATTCCTCTTCTACAAGCAATATTTATATAAAACCTATTTATACCAAATATAGTTGAAAACTTATTATGCTGGTATCAAGAAATTTATAACTTCTTGTTCAACAGTTATGCTATAAGAACCAACCGGAGTTTTCATCAATCTTCCGTCTATACTTACCATGGCTTTTACAGCCTCGTTAACAACAACTTCCTTCGTTCTATACGGATGTACGCTGTGATGATTAAGAAACTTGCCTGTAAACAATAAATAGAACCCCTCAAATAACTGTGTCATTTCAGGATGATATACCACAGAAACATCCAAAAGTCCATTATACGGCACAGCATTTGGGGTTTGCCCATAGCCGGAAGCATTACCTATACATACTGTCATTATTTTCCTTTTTATAATATCTGAATTGATTTTTAAAGACATTTTGTAATCAAGTCTTTGGAAAATCATCAGAATAAGTGAAAACAAAAACGACAATGACCTTGAGCCGAACAATCTATGTGTCTGCTGTCTGAGATTCATTATGGCTGAAATCAAGCCAATATTTACACAATTAAGAAAATATCTGTGACAAGCCTCTCCTTTTGCATTTAAATAATGTATACATCCTAAATCAATCTTTCTTACACGATGTTGCTTTAGCCATTTAATGGTTTGGCTAATGTCATTTTCTTTTAAATTCCAATAATGTGCAAAATCATTCATTAGACCATTAGGTATCAGACCGATACTGACAAGCTCGCGCACTTTAGGATCAGCAGACATAAGACAATTTACGGCATCATTGAGGGCAGAATCACCTCCCACAATAACTATAGTCTTATAGCCATTGTTTATAAACATATTGATAAGCCTGGTGACACTGTCCTGATTTTCACTTTGCACAAAGTCATAATCAATATCGTTTTCCTTCAGACAATTCTCAATTTTAGCCCATCTTTTCTTGGATGAGGCTACACCATGCTTCGGGCAATATAAAATCCCCCATTTGTTATCTGTATCTGCCATAATTATATATCTCTATATGTTAAAAGCACAAACTATCCGTTACAAACAGTTTTGATATATTTTATCTTTTCTTCCAAAGGAAGTGAATAGTCGATCCAATTTATTATGAAGCCACGTCTTTCCATTCCTCTAAACCATGTCATTTGTCTTTTTGCAAACTGATGAATGGCTATTTCTAGCGAACGGAACATTTCCTCATAGCTAATCTCTCCAATAATATATTTAGTGACAAATTTATATTCAAGCCCGTAATATATTAAGTCTTGCGGAGTAACACCTTTTTCCAACAACATTTTCACTTCTTCAATCATGCCGGAATTCAATCGCTGCTTGAGTCTTTCGCTTATACGCCTTCTCCGTTCCTCACGTCCAATGTCTATTCCGAATATTGTTGATTTTATTTTTGGATAATGACATTCTTTGACTTGAGAGTTAATTTTATAGTATGTTTCTATTTCTATAGCCCTAATTGCTCTTTTTTTATTATCTACATCCGTAGAGTTATGCATATTTGAGCCATTTTCCTCTTTTAATTGTAGCAGAATTTCCGTCAATTCATCCAATGATTTACTTTCAAGTGTATCACGTAAAATTCTGTTTTCAGGTACAGCCACAAGATTATATCCATTTAACACAGCTTCTATATATAATCCGGAACCGCCACACAATATAGGAATCTTTTTTCTGCTTACAACGTCATTATAAGCATCAAAAAAATCTTGTTGATACTCAAATAGATTATACTTGGTACCAGGCTCGACAATATCTATAAGATGATAATTTATATGTTTATTATTAATATTATAATCCTCCAAATCCTTTCCTGTACCAATATCCATGCAACGATAGACTTGCCGACTGTCTGCACTAATAATTTCTGCATCTATATCTGCAGCGAGAGCAGCAGCTAAAGACGTTTTACCGGAAGCTGTAGGACCTAAAATTGTTATCATATTTTGCATGGTAAATTTACGATATTGTATATATCAGTGCAAAAATAATAAAAAAAAACCGTCCGACAATATCGAACGGTTTTTTTTATTATTTTATGGTGTTATATCAATTAACCATTGTGTTTCTTCATGATCTTAATCAGATCAACTACTTTGTGAGAGTAACCAATCTCATTGTCATACCAAGAAACAACCTTAACGAATTTATCTGTAAGATAAACACCTGCGTCTGCATCGAAAATTGATGTCAGAGGGCAACCCAGGAAGTCAGAAGAAACAACTTTATCTTCTGTGTAACCTAGAATACCTTTCAGTTCACCTTCAGAAGCCTCTTTCATAGCTTTGCAGATATCCTCTTTTGTTGCAGGGTTCTTCAAGTTAACTGTCAAGTCAACAACAGAAACATCAAGAGTAGGAACACGCATTGATATACCTGTCAGTTTACCGTTCAGTTCAGGAATAACCTTACCTACTGCCTTAGCAGCACCTGTTGAAGACGGGATGATGTTGCCAGAAGCAGCACGACCACCACGCCAATCCTTCATAGAAGGACCATCTACTGTACGCTGTGTAGCTGTTGTAGAGTGAACAGTTGTCATAAGACCAGTCTCAATACCAAACTTGTCGTTCAGAACTTTAGCGATAGGAGCGAGACAGTTTGTTGTACAAGATGCGTTTGAAACGATCTGCTGACCAGCATATTTATCAGTATTTACACCGCAAACGAACATATCAGCCTGACGTCCGTCCTCACCTTTCTTTGAAGGAGCTGAAAGTACAACATATTTTGCACCAGCCTGAAGATGCTTCTCTGCGCGATCCATTGTAAGATAGAAACCAGTTGATTCAACGATATACTCAGCACCGATTTCGTCCCATTTCAGATCAGCAGCGTCTTTCTCAGCTGTAACACGGATATGGTTACCGTTAACGATCAGTTCGTTCTTCTCTTTGTCAACTTCAATTGTACCGTCAAACTGACCGTGCATTGTATCATACTTCAGCATATAAGCCATGTAATCAACAGGAAGAAGGTCATTGATACCTACTACAACTACATCGTTCTTGTTAGCCTCTTCAAGAGTTGAACGGAAAACGAAACGACCAATACGGCCAAATCCGTTAATACCAATTTTAATCATCTTTTTTTTATTTTAAAGGGTTAAAATAATTTCCTTAAATAATTTATACCTAATTTTTGTTAAAAGCGCTGGTAGATCGCCTAGAATAATACTAAAGACATGCGCTCTGTATATTTCTTTTCTTTTCGACCGCAAAATTACATTTTTTTTTTTAATTGTGTTATTTCCGATTATTAAATAATATAAAAAAATGAACATAATTTGGCAAAACATAGTTATATAAAACATGTTAATGCCCATTTTGATATGTCTAATTACTAAATCATGGCAACTGTCAGCCCTGCCATAACAATACTGACCATTGACATTAGTTTAATCAGGATATTTAATGACGGGCCTGATGTATCTTTAAATGGGTCGCCCACTGTATCACCGACAATAGCCGCTTTATGACATGCAGACCCTTTTCCACCGTAATGTCCTTCTTCTATCATTTTTTTTGCATTATCCCATGCTCCACCTGCATTAGCCATAAAAATGGCTAATGTGAATCCTGTAGACATTCCACCTATAAGAAGTCCTAAAACGCCTGAAACTCCAAGAATGAGTCCGACTATTACAGGAATTGCTATAGCTAGCAACGAAGGGAGTATCATTTCATGAAGAGCAGACCTTGTCGATATTTGAATGCAACGCTCATAATCAGGCGTCGCTTTGCCTTCAAGTATTCCCTTAATCTCTTTAAACTGTCTCCTAACTTCTTCAACCATAGCTCCTGCCGCACGCCCTACAGCCCCCATTGTTATACCGCTGAAAATAAATGCAGACATTGCACCGATAAAAATACCAATCAATACTTTTGGATTAATCAGGTTTACTTGAAAATAGTTTATGAAGTCTAACAAATCTGCATTATTGGGATTAAACACATTTCCTATGTTATCGAAATAGACTGTACCTTCATTAACGGCTCTTATCATATTAATTTTTATTTCTTCAATATATGAAGCCAATAGCGCAAGTGCCGTAAGCGCAGCACTTCCTATCGCAAAGCCCTTACCTGTTGCGGCTGTCGTATTTCCCAATGCATCTAACGCATCAGTCCTTTTTCTTATATCTTCACCCAATTCACACATTTCAGCATTACCTCCGGCATTATCTGCAATTGGTCCGTAAGCATCAGTCGCCAAAGTTATTCCTAAGGTAGAAAGCATTCCGACAGCCGCAATTCCGATTCCGTATAAACCTTTAGAAATACTTGCAGAATTTAAGGACATATCAAAGCCGTTTGCACACAAATAACTTGCAATTACTGCTACTGATATAGTGATTACCGGTACCATAGTAGATATCATGCCTGTGCTTATTCCTTTTATTATTACTGTTGCAGAACCTGTCTGAGATGATTTCGCTATACTTTTTGTCGGGCCGTAGCTTTGGCTCGTATAAAATTCTGTTGCAGCCCCAATTACAACTCCGGCAATAAGACCACTTATAACAGAGAAAGACACGCCTATCCAATTATCTATTTTTAGTAAATATAAAATTACAAATGAAGCTATTGCTATCAAAACAGCAGATACATTTGTTCCAAGATTAAGCGAATGTAATAATTCTCTCATTGTTGCATTGTCTTTTGTACGTACAATAAATATTCCTATTAATGACAAGAATATTCCAACGGCAGCAATAAGCATAGGTGCAATTACTGCCTTCAACTGCATTTCAGAATTAATTCCAAAAGCCATGGCACCAAGAGCAGCCGCACTAAGTATACTTCCACAATAACTTTCATAAAGGTCTGCGCCCATACCTGCAACATCTCCTACATTGTCACCCACATTATCTGCTATTGTTGCAGGGTTGCGAGGATCGTCTTCTGGTATGTTCTCTTCTACCTTACCAACCAAGTCAGCCCCAACATCAGCAGCCTTTGTATATATACCTCCACCGACACGCGCAAATAATGCCTGTGTGGATGCCCCCATTCCAAATGTCAGCATTGTTGTAGTTATAGTGACCAGTGCAGTATCCTCACCTTCATAAAATGCACTTAGGATAACGAACCAAATAGCGATGTCAAGTAATCCCAAGCCAACAACAACCAGTCCCATTACAGCTCCACTTCTGAATGCTATTTTAAGACCTCGATTAAGTCCCTTGCCCACCGCATTAGCCGTACGAGCCGATGCGTATGTTGCAGTCTTCATTCCAAAGAATCCGCACAAGCCTGAAAATATACCACCTGTCAAGAAAGCAAATGGCACCCAAGGATTTTGTACGTTAAGCACATAAGACATAAATGCAAATATTATGCATATAATAATAAATATTATTGAAACAACTTTATATTGCTGTTTCAAATAAGCCATTGCTCCGGCTCTTACAAATCCGGCGATTTCTTTCATGCGCTCAGTGCCTTCACTTTCTTTCATCATTGACTTGAAAAAGTACCATGCCATTATTAATGCGCATAAAGAGGCCAATGGTACGAGCCAAAATACATGTGGTATATTCATGGTATTAATTTGTTTTTAAAATTTGAAAGACAACTGGGTGTCAATCATACTATAATTATGTTTTTCAATTGAACGGTCATTTACTAGAATATATTCTGCGGATAGTTTTAAGTTCTTGACGAACTCATAATCAGCACCAACCTCATAATATGTTTTACTGGTGTTCCAGTCTGCACTAGGACGATACATATCATATCTAGCTTTTATATGAAACTTATTCTTAATAACCGGGGCTATAGCCAACGCATAAAAGCCGTCTGCCTTATCTCCTTTTGCATAATTTATTTCCGTATTACTCAAATCACTCTTTTCATTATAGCTTGTCTTAAAACTCAGGTCAGTAGAATGAATGTATTCAGAACGGAACGTCCAGTCGTTTATCACATATTCGCCACTTATGGCATAACGCCTTTTTGGCAAACTTACTATCCCAGTATCACCTTTTCTTGCATACGAGCCTGTCCATCCAAATGCTCCAATACGCATACCTTGTACCGGCATAATCCAGATACCTCCAATAATATCTTTCTGATTATCTACGTCTTTCGTATTAATGCCTTGGCCGTTGAACACTCCAATCTGATAGTGAAACAATGCTCTACCGTTTGCTGTTTTTAGTAAATCTCCCTGCAGCTGAACACCTATATCACGCCCATTTGAAGAGTGCTCTCCTACCCTGTCTGTAAATCCTGCTAAATTCGAAACATTCTGCGAATAACCCATAAAGCCCTGATCTATTGGATTCATAGGGTTTTCGAATGTAAATGGCCGTTTGAACTGACCTACTTTTATTCTTACAAATTTATATTTTTGCCATTCAACAAAAGCATCTACAATTCGTGGGCTTTCACTTAACGTAGAAGTATTCCCATTAATTTGTCCTTGTATTTTATATGCAAAATCATTAAACAGGCGGCCATCCAAAGACAATCTCACCATTCTTAAACTAAAAGTGTTACTTTTAGCGTTGTCTTTTCCAGAATACTGATATTGCCCTATTACATATCCGCTCAGTTTGGGTTTACTAAATATTTCATTACTCTTTTGTGCATATACATTTGATGTTAAAACACAAGTAGCTAACAGCGTAACAAATAACTTTTTCAATTTCTTATAATTTTAATTTCTTATTCAAAGTTCTTTATATTCTGATTCCGTAAAACTCATCAGCATTATATTGTCAGTTTCTTCTATCAAGAAGGACTACATTTTCGACATGCGGTGTATGAGGGAACATATCTACAGGCTGCACGGCAACCACTTTATAAGTGCTGTCTAATAAAGTAAGATCACGTGCTTGTGTAGCAGGATTACAGCTTACGTATACTATACGTTTTGGAGCAGCATTAATTATCACCTGTATTACATCAGGATGCATACCAGCCCTAGGAGGGTCTGTTATTATTATGTCAGGCTTTCCGTTCTCGGAGATAAATTCATCCGTCAAGATATCTTTCATATCACCTGCATAAAATGTAGTATTACTTATATTATTTATTTTAGAATTTACTTTTGCGTCTTCTATCGCTTCTGGAACATATTCTATTCCAACCACATGTTTCGCATATCGTGATACAAAGTTTGCAATAGTTCCAGTCCCCGTATAAAGGTCATATACAAGTTCTTTTCCTGTGAGCTCTGCAAAATTACGAACAACAGAATAAAGATGAAAAGCCTGCTCTGTATTTGTCTGATAAAAACTCTTTGCGCCGACTTTAAACTTTAGGCCATCCATCGTTTCATAAATATAATCATTACCTTTAAACACTTCAATATTTAAATCGTTAAAAGTGTCATTACCCTTTTGGTTGTTTACATATAGTAATGATGTTATTTCAGGGAACTTGTCAGCTATATATTTAAGTAGTTTTTTTGCTTCTGCCTCATCTCCACTTTGCTCATAGTGAAATTGTATAAGAACCATCCATTCGCCGGTGTCAGAATTTCTTATCATAATATCACGCAACAGTCCGTGTTGTTTTCTAATATCAAAAAACGACATATCTGTTTCATAAGCATAATCTCTAATGGCATTTCTTATTTTATTTTGTAAATCATCCATAAGCCAGCACTTTTCAATTGGAAGTATTTTGTCAAAAGCACCAGTTATATGAAAGCCAACAGCATTCATCTGAGAAAATTCTGTCCCAGAATTTATTTCTTCTTGTGTAAGCCAACGCTTGTTTGAACATCCAAATTCAAGTTTGTTACGATATGCCTGAGACTTAACAGAGCCTAGAATCTGATTAAATTCCGGAAGTTGAATTTTGCCAATACGCGTTAACTGATCAAACACCTGCTTCTGTTTCATCTTAAGCTGTTCTTCATAAGGGATGTTTTGCCATTTACAACCTCCACATATACCAAAATGCTGACAAAACGGCTTAACCCTCTTATCGCTATATTTGATGAACTTAATTATTTCGGCCTCACAATAACTATGTTTTTTCCTTTTTACTTGTAAGTCAACAACGTCACCTGGTACAGCAAATTGGACAAAGACAACAAGGTCATTTACTCTTGCAAGTGATTTACCCTCTGCCGCATAATCTGTTATAGTAACGTTTTCCAAAACAGGCAGTGCTTTTTTCTTTCTGCTCATCTGTGATCTGTGCTATTTAATTAATAAAATGACAAAACACACATGCAATTATATGAATAAAATTAGGATTTCGATTTGTTCATAAATAGATGCGTGCAATTATTCAAATGCAAAGGTAACGGATATTTTCCAAAATGTAACGATGCTTAAAATAAAAAATAAGAAAATTTTATTTTCTGTTTATGTTATAAAAGCGTTATGTTACATTGATAACAATAAAGGTTTATGCAGTCATTATCTGCATGTTTTTAAGTCTAAAGCTATTTTATATGGTTAGAGAAATAAAGACAAATACCTTAAATTTATAATCATAAATATATAAAGTAAGGTATTTGTCTTCAGTCACATAACAATATCGGTTAAATATTTTAATTATAATATTTTATATTATCCGCAATAGAAAGAAGTTTCAACAAGTTTTTGCATAAGTTTCGTATCTTTCTCGGCAGATTTACGGAGTTTTGTGTCATCTTTATCCTTTAATGACTTAACTATACCATCTATCATTCTAGAAGAGAACACTCCCTTGTCTTCATATAATTCGCGCTGTTTTTCAAGCCATTTTGCAGATGAGACACACGAATCCGGCAGCTGTTCAAACTTTGACAGGCCATTTTTTGCCTCGTTCATTCCAACGTATTTATCACTTGCTAATTGCAATGCCTTTTCTTCTTCCATTTCCAACCCGTATCTACATGCGACACATAGTCCGGCCATAAGTTGATATATATCAGCAGAACCATCAGGTGAGCGCATTTCAACTGTCTGTTTCAATGTAGTATCATTGTTAGCCTCTGCTTCAAGCGTATTAACTTGTATACACATATCTCGTCCAGAAGTCCATCCTAATGGAACACGAACAAGTACAGATCTGTTACAATCACCCCAACATACGTTTGTTGGTGCTTCCTGATGAGGAACAAGCCTAAAGTATGATACTGGAGTCTTATTACCAAATGCTGTTATTGACGGTGCCAGAACCATCATGCCGGCAATAGCACGACGTGCCTCATCAGAAAGTTTTCGATCCTTTATCATGCAGTTTTTACCGTCTTTCATCATACGCATATGTATATGCAAACCTGAGCCAGCTTTTCCCACAGTGATTTTAGGAGCAAATGTAATGTCAAGATCATTCATGTGAGCCAAGTTTCTGATAACCCATTTCGCTAAAATCAGCTGATCTGCGGCAGTCTCGGCCGGACATGGCAGAAACTCTATTTCATTTTGTTCAAAAACTTTTCCATTTTGAGTGAAGTTGCCTACTTCAGAATGTCCATATTTAATCTGTCCGCCTGTCTGGGCAATATAAGCCATACATTGTTTACGAAACTCATTAAATTTTGCAAAAGGTCCTGACTCATGATAACCTCTTTGGTCTACGGCTGGAAACATTTCGTCATCATCTGCAATAACATAATACTCTAATTCTCCCATTGCCTCAAAAGTCATCCCTGTTGATTGCGTAAATGCGACAGCTGCTCTATGTAAAGTCTGTTCCGGAGAACACTCAAATGGTTCACCATCCTTGTTGAAAAAAGAACAAAGCATACACAATGTCGGTATTTCAGAGAATGGACTGACAAATGCTGTCCTGAATCTAGGAATTACGTATAAATCGCTATTTTCAGCTTCTATAAATGAAGGAAACAGGCTTGAACCATCTACACGTTCACCATCAGTTAGTATAGTTTCAAGATAAGCATAATTATTAATCATAAAATTTAAGGTCTTTATACGTCCATCTTCTGCAGGATACATAAAATCAATCATACGTATACCTTTTTCACGTATAAAGGTAATTATATCTGCTTTTGTAAAGCATTTTGAAGGTTTGTGAAGGAACTCTACCAGCGGGTTCGCACTCATTTCAATTGTCTTGTCCATAATTATAAAGTGTTTAATATAAGTAATTTAGATTTAAATTATAACCAAATTTATTATCATTGACAGCAAATGTTGTACTTTCTGTCCTACCTATATATTAATAAGGTAGGAGCATATAGCACTATATCCTGCAATACTTTTTTATGCATAAGCATACATACAATATACTTTTCACGGTATCTTTTATACAAAGATAGATATTTTAAATTGCAAAACAAATTTTTCAAATTTATTTTAGCATACATTCAAATATAATCACATTGCTAAGGTTAATTACTCTTTTTTACATAATTCAGACATGTGTCAAATAGAAATCTTTTTTTTATAATTATAACATTTTGCTTAATGAAATAGTTTCATGATTTGTCTATAACCATAAATATTATATATTTATAATTGCTATAAATTAAATTTATACCATAAATTTTAGGCTATTGATTAATTGCCATATCATAACTAATTAGAATAATTAAACTCGTTTTGATTTTGGTAAAATCATTATAAAATACATATTTTTATTATACGAAAAACTATAATTAATCAAGAATAATACTTTGTTTATAAAACAACAAGTAATATTCAACATTACGAAAGTTAATATTCCATCTTCTAAATTTATAATACACAGCATTCGTGTCATTGACAAATGTCAAGCATTATACATTATCTAAACGTACAGACACAATATGCAACATTACACTTTGACTTAATTTTACACGATTATGTTACAAAATGTAAATTCGCATGCCGTAAGTCCATGTTACACTTTTTAACAAATCCAATCTATTTTGTATTTTCTAATAAAATCTCATATAAATCATTGTTTCAGTTTAATAAAAATAAGTATCAAATAAAGTCAGGCGATAAAAAAATATACTTTACTATTCAAAAACAGATAAAAAAATTTGTTGATTAATGAAATTTAAGTATATTTGCAAATACATATAATCTTGGATAAAATATACATGAAAACCATAAATTAATATGACAGAAAAAAGAGTTTATACCTTTGGTAACGGAAAAGCTGAAGGAAAAGCAGATATGCGTAATCTGCTGGGTGGAAAGGGTGCCAATTTGGCTGAAATGAATCTTATCGGTGTACCAGTTCCTCCTGGTTTCACTATTACAACAGATGTTTGTAACGAATATTTTGAAAAAGGAAAAGAGTGTGTAGTAGCTCTCCTTAGTGATGACGTTAAGGCATCTGTACATCATATTGAAACTTTAATGAACAGTAAATTCGGTGATATTGAAAATCCATTGCTTGTCAGCGTTCGCTCTGGTGCGCGCGCATCAATGCCAGGTATGATGGATACAATATTAAATCTTGGTCTGAATGATAAGGTTGTTGAAGGACTTGCCAAGAAAACTGGAAATGAGAGATTTGCTTATGATAGTTATAGACGTTTCGTACAGATGTATGGTGATGTCGTTTTAGGCATGAAACCTGTCAACAAAGACGATATTGATCCCTTCGAAGCAATAATACAAAAAGTTAAATCTGTTCGCAATATTACTCTTGACAATGAAATGACTGTTGATGAACTTAAACAGCTTGTAAAATTGTTTAAGGAAGCAATTAAGAAACAGACAGGTAAGGATTTCCCAGATGATCCAATGGAACAGCTTTGGGGTGCTATCTGTGCTGTATTCGACAGTTGGATGAATGAGCGAGCCATTCTATATCGTAAGATGGAAGGTATTCCTGCTGAATGGGGAACAGCTGTAACTGTAATGGCAATGGTGTTCGGTAATATGGGACAAACCTCTGCGACAGGTGTATGTTTCAGTCGCGATGCTGCAACCGGTGAAAATTGCTTTAATGGTGAATATCTTGTAAATGCACAGGGAGAAGACGTTGTTGCTGGTATTCGTACACCACAACAGATAACAAAGGCTCGTTCTATCGCATGGGCTAAACAACAGGGCATCTCAGAAGAGGAACGCGCTACAAAATATCCGTCAATGGAGGAAGCTATGCCTGAGATCTATGCACAGCTAAACGCTCTTCAAGAGAAACTTGAACATCACTATCACGATATGCAGGATATGGAATTTACCGTTCAAGAGGGTAAATTATGGTTCCTACAAACCCGTAATGGCAAACGTACTGGTACTGCAATGGTAAAAATCGCCATGGATTTACTACGTGAAGGAGAAATTGATGAAAAGACAGCCCTTGAACGTTGTGAACCAAATAAGCTTGACGAATTACTTCACCCGATTTTTGACAAGGCAGCTTTGCAGACTGCAAAAGTACTGACAAGAGGCCTTCCTGCATCTCCAGGTGCTGCCTGCGGACAAATTGTATTCTTTGCTGATGATGCAGCAAAATGGCACGAAGCAGGAAAACGTGTCGTAATGGTCCGCATCGAAACAAGTCCTGAAGATTTGGCCGGAATGGCTGCTGCTGAAGGTATTGTTACAGCAAGAGGTGGTATGACTTCTCACGCAGCTGTCGTTGCTAGAGGTATGGGTAAATGTTGTGTATCAGGCGCTGGAGCATTAAATATTGATTATAAAGCACGTACAGTTGAGATTGACGGTGTATTGTTGAAAGAAGGAGATTATCTTTCAATAAATGGTTCAACCGGAGAGATTTATCTTGGTGAAGTTAAGACAAAGCCGGCAGAGGTTACGGGAGATTTTGCCGCACTCATGGATTTGTGTAACAAATATACAAAACTTGTTGTACGTACCAATGCTGATACACCTCATGATGCTGAAGTAGCACGCAATTTTGGTGCTGTAGGTATAGGACTTTGTCGTACAGAACACATGTTCTTTGAAAATGAAAAGATTAAGGCAATGCGTGAGATGATTCTGTCTGATACTGTAGAAGGACGCGAAAAAGCTCTTGCCAAACTTCTGCCATATCAAAAACAGGACTTCTATGGAATTCTTAAAGCAATGAATGGTTATCCTGTTAACATCCGTCTGCTTGACCCGCCTTTGCATGAGTTTGTACCTCATGACCTTGAAGGACAAGAGATAATGGCTAAAGAAATGGGTATCACTGTTCAAGAAATTCAACAAAGAGTTAATTGTCTAAGTGAACATAATCCTATGCTTGGCCATCGCGGATGCCGACTTGGCAATACATATCCAGAGATTACCGCCATGCAGACAAGAGCCATTTTGGGTGCTGCAGTCCAACTGAAGAAAGAAGGATATGATCCTAAACCAGAAATAATGGTTCCACTTATCGGTATCGTCAATGAGTTTGACATGCAGGAAAAAGTTATACGTGAAACAGCTAAAGAAATTTTCGCTGAAGAAGGTATAGAAATTCCTTTCCGTGTTGGAACTATGATTGAGATACCTAGAGCTGCACTTACAGCTGACCACATTGCAGAAAAGGCTGAATATTTCAGTTTCGGAACCAATGACTTAACCCAAATGACATTTGGATATAGCCGTGATGACATTGCAAGTTTCTTGCCAGTATACCTTGACAAGAAGATTCTTAATGTAGATCCATTCCAGGTTCTTGACCAAAATGGTGTTGGTCAGCTTGTTAAGATGGCTGTAGAAAAAGGCCGTGCAACTCGTCCCGAACTTGTTTGTGGTATATGTGGAGAACATGGAGGTGAGCCATCATCGGTTAAGTTCTGTCATAAAGTTGGTTTAAATTATGTCAGCTGCTCTCCATTCCGTGTACCAATTGCACGTTTGGCTGCGGCGCAGGCTGCAATAGAGGATACTCTCTAAGACTGGAAGCCCTCAGGCAGAATAGCAATTAAGATTTGTATCAGGCTGTAATCTACCGATTTACGCGGTAATTACAGCCTGAGTTGCGTTAAGACAGTTCGTGCAGTTGACATCAAAAAATGAGCCAAATGAGCGTATTTGTTTTACTCTATGTTTACCCCAAAAATCATCATGTTTACCCCTGTTTACCCCAAAGAATTTCTTGTATTTATCTAAAAAGGAAATAGGTATGACAACATTTAAAGCAACGGTAAAAAAGCCGAGAAGCGATGGCTTTTACACAGTTTACATCAGGATTACGCACCAGCGCAAATCCAGTTATATTAAAACAAATAAAATTGTAGACGCTGCTCATATTACGAAAGGTGGTGATCTCACTGACCCTGTTGTAAATGAGTATTGCGCTATGCTCATCAGGCAATATACGGACCGCTTGAACCGCGTGAATGCGACTTGTTGGGAAATAAAGGAAGTAATAGAGTTCTTGTTGAAAGACGATGAAGAAGCGTGCTTCAGCGATTACGCGCGAAAGTTCATAGACAGGATGGAAGCGGATGGACACGAACGCAATGCAAAGAATTACAGACTTGCGGTAAACCATTTAGAACGCTTCATGGGGACAACCCGACTTCTGTTTAGCAACTTGTCATCTTCTGCAATAAATCTTTGGATAGAGAGTCTGTCAAAAACAAACCGAGCCAAAGAAATGTACCCTACATGTGTACGACAAATTTTCAAAAAAGCTATAGTCGAGCTAAATGATGAAGAGCGTGGTGTTATACGCATAAAGTTCAATCCTTGGCTTAAAGTGGCAATTCCCAAATCTGACAATACAATGAAACGTGCCATCAGTGCGGAAGCCTGCCGTGAGTTCTTCAACCGTCCTCTTCCAAAAACAAAGATGCTGTCTCCCCTTCCGGAACTTGGCCGGGATGTAGCACTTCTATCACTGTGTATCGGCGGTATCAACACCGTTGACCTTTACGAACTCAAAAAGAAGGATTACAACAATGGCATTATCGGCTATAAAAGGGCAAAGACACGTCACAGCCGCAGAGACGAGGCATATATGGAAATGAGAATAGAGCCATTTATCCAAGAGACCTTTAATAAGTATCTCTCCAAAGATGAGGATGATGAGTACCTGTTCGTATTCCACAGCCGTTACAGCAATTCCGACAGTTTCAATGCTAACGTAAATATCGGAATACGCAAGATATGCGCCGACATGGGCATGAAAAAGGAGGACTACTACTGCTATTATACGTTCAGGCATACGTGGGCAACCATTGCCCAAAACGATTGTGATGCAAACCTTTATGAAGTTGCATTTGGCATGAATCACAGTCATGGGTTCAATGTAACAAGAGGCTACTTAAAACTGGACTTTACTCCTGCGTGGGAACTTAATGCCAAGATTATTGATTTCATTTTCTTCAGCAATAAGAAGAGTAAACAAGGCAAAGCTCGTGACCTTGAGGCTCCAGAGGAAAAACTTTTCCGCATTTCAAAAAAGATGATGATATACGGACGCGCTTATTTCAAAGGAGATGTTGTTGGTGAACTAACAGATATCGGTTTTAGTAACGTTGACGAAGTTATCTCCGAACTAGTCAAACAGCTACCCAAAGATATTCCTATCGGTTGTACAGTCCAGTTCAGACTTAAAAATTGTGATAGTCAAAGAGAGGTTGTCTATGAAAGAAGCAAAGGCAAAGGATTTTAGCCCGTTTGTCTGTAAGTCCAAAACCTGACATGAGGGAAAAACACCATTCCATCCGAACACAGCACGAAGCCGTACCTGACCGTCCGAGACAGGTGCGGCTTTGCTGTTTCGCCTTTATCTTGAATCCGGCGGACAGTTGGCACAACACTGCCCCAGGAAGATGCCGACCAACAGCAATAATCCCTTCCATACAAGGACGCACACCTTCTTCAACAGCCATCCGGCAAGCCGAAGCACGTTCCTTGCCAGCCATAATACCAACCGTAGCAGAAGCGAAAGCACGATGATGACAGGTACCAGGTATATTATCAGTAACAGTTCAAACATATACTCAAAATTAAGTGAAACCATAAGCCATACGAGGCTATTTTCCACCTTAAATATACTAAAAATCAGCGAGATATGGAAATATTCCGGCAACTATTTTCTGATAAAACCATTGATTGACAGACGATTGCCCATTGTGCTTCCATATCAAGATAGCTTTATATCCATAGCTTGGGAGATACGGGTAAAAGTGCCTGTATTTCTAAAATCCGAAGTCGTCAGGTGCAAATAACTCGTTTTCTCAGGTCTGATGAGTGACTATAAAGTAATGTCAAGGTCCTTAGCCTTGGTCGGCCATTACATTACTACATTATCTCATCATGCTGATACATCAAAATCATTACTAACTTGAAAATCATATATCCGTGTTTCCCTTTTCCCTCCTGTTGTCAATCAGGCGGATAATGTTTCCGATAGTTAATGGATGGATGAACCGACATAACCGACCACTTGAAACCAAGGTCAGCCCTATTCCGCACCTTGGATTACAAGATAACTGGATGCCCCGATACACATAGACCGAGGAAAATCCTATTCGATACACCCGGCAATCGGATGCTCTCGATATCCCGGTCAAAATGATATGTTCCTAACTAGAATAGTGTTGTGCATTTTGTACGGAAGCCCCTTCCCACGGTAATTTTGACGCAAAAAAGAACCCGGGATGACATTGCCCTGCGTTGCAGGATTTTCCAAGCAAGTTGTACTTTTGTGGCCACAAAACTCCGTTTGTTCTCCCAAAAGTGACTTGCCGGATGCCCTGCACCGGAGCGGCACCGCCGCTGTTTCGCATCGCGAAATAAGGTAAGACAATCCCGGCCTGCCAAGAACCGAAGTATGAAGGAACAAAGGAACAAGTACATCAAGGTAAGGATGACCCCGGAGGAAGTCCGGGCGTTCAAGGAGAAATCGGCTGAATACAAGACCGTAAGCCATTACGTGCGCAAGGCACTCGAAGAGTATTCAAACGTAAGCATCAGGCGGCAGCTTGAACTCATGCAGGAACTCGGTTCGTTCTACCGCAGATACCAGAGCGAACTGTCCCATATCGGCGGAAACCTCAACCAGGCGATGAAGCGTGCCAACGAGCTGGCGGTTGCCGGGTTGCTGCCGCCAAGCTATATCCGGGAAGTCCTGCTGCCGGTCATCCGTGACACGCAGAACATAGTCAACGGGATAAAAAGAGGGCTTGACATCCTCACACAGAGAACCGGCAAACCTTAGACTAAAACATAAACCTACCCAAGATGATAGCGACCATATTACCCGGAAGCGCGGACTTCCACGCCGTGGGTTACAACGAACACAAGGTATCGAAAGGGCTTGCCCGACTCATCGAGATGCGGAACTTCGGGATAGTCGGACTGGCAGGCAGACCCACCACGGAGGAGCTTACCGGCTACCTCAGGAAATACAGTTCCGCCAACAGCCGCATCCGGAAACCGCAGTTCCATGTGGCCGTCAGCTGCAAAGGCCGTGAGATGACGGAATCCGAACTGCTGGACTTCGCGCACCGTTACCTCAAGGAGATGGGATATGCCGAACCCGGACAACCGTGGCTCATCTATGCCCACCATGACACCGACAACACCCACCTGCACATCATCACCTCGCGTGTCGCCCCCGACGGCAGGAAGATAGCCCACAGTCACGAGCGCAGGCGTTCCCAGGAAGTCATAGACAGGATTCTCGGCACGGACAGGCAAAAGAAGACTGGCGACGACATGGACGCGGCCAGACAATACACCTTCTCCTCTTTTGCCCAATTCAAGGCAATCATGGTTTCCATGGGATATGAGGTATATCAGAAAGAAGAGAAAGTATTCATCAAGCATGGCGGCAAGGTGCAGCGGCAAATTCCGTTGGCCGAAGTCGAACAGCTTTTCAAAAGCGGTTATAGGGAACGCGCCCGTTGCCGCCAGCTGCGGAGCATCCTCAAAAAATACCGGGACGTGAGCGGCGGCAAGGAAGAGCTGCAGAAAGAGCTGAAGGAAAAGTTCGGCATTGACCTCGTGTTCTTCGGCAGGAAGGATGCGCCCTACGGATACATGATTGTCGACCACGCCCACCGTACCGTCATCAACGGGGCAAGGGTGCTGGCCACGGAACAGCTTCTGGACTTCGCCACCCCGGAGCAACGCTTTGCACGCATAGAGGACTACATAGACCGGCTGCTCACCCTCAACCCGAAAATCACGCAGGGCGAGATTTTCCAGAAGCTGAGGAAGCAGCGTGCCTATATCAAGAAAGGCGTCATCCACTTTGACGGGCAGACACGCCCGTTAAAGCCGTTCATGGCGGAAGCCATCGACCGGAACAACCGCATCCGTTTCATCGAGATGTTCCACCCGGCCACCGAAGCCGAACGCGACCTGCTCTGCAAGATATTCAAGGTGAACCGCCCTGACCTGGTGGATCTGTCGGGCGAAAGGCCGCAGTCCCATACGGATGCCGTCAGCCGCCTGCATGAAATCTTCAATGACGAGAACGTCTATTCCGTGAAAAGCGCCCTCCATGAGGAAGGCTTCATCATCCGCGAGGAAGCGGGTGCGGCATATGCCGTCAACTTTAACCGGCACATCGTGATAGACCTTGCGGCGGAAGGGCTTGACACGGAACGGCTGAAACCCCGGCCACGGAAACAGCAGCCCCGACAGGCACATTCCATCGGAAACGGCGGAAAGAAGATACACATACACGGACTGAAGGATTCCGGTGCCGGAAGCCATGCCGAAAAGCGTGAGTGGGAAGTCGGCGGCAAGGGAGGTTACGATGACATTGACGACGGACGCAACCTCAAGCGGTAGCCAAGGAAAAAATAGAGACTCCTTTTTGTCACGTTTTTAGCCGCATAGGCTATTCTTTTGCTTGTTATGTTACCCTAAACACCTCGGTCAGGCTGACCTGAAGCACAAAAGTGTTGTGCATTTCGTTACCGTCCTATCCGGTGCATACTTTTGCACCGAACCAAACGACCGTGGACAAAATGATACAGACACCCGTCATCGTGACATTCGCCAACCAGAAAGGGGGAGTCGGCAAGACGACCCTCTGCGTCACCTTCGCCAACTATCTCGTGACGAAGGGCGTGCGTGTCGTGGTCGTGGACTGCGATTTCCAGCACTCCATCCTGAAGTGCCGCAAGGCCGACATCAAGAAATACGGCGTGGATGCCGTACCCTACGACGTGCTGGCCTACGAAGCTAACGACAAGCAGGCCATGACCGAGCTCATGGAGAAGCTGCATAACGACCCCAGCATAGACGTGGTGCTCATGGACTCGCCCGGCAGCCTGAAGGCGGAGGGACTGATACCCATGTTCGTCAACTCGGACACCATCATCGTGCCGTTCCACTACGACCTGGTGACCGTCCCCTCCACCGCGAGCTTCCTCATGTTCATCGACCGTCTGCGAAAGGCCGTGGGCGGACGGATGAAAGCCCGGCTCTTCATCGTCCCCAACCTCCACGACGGACGGGTGGGCAAACGCTCCGAGCTGGAACTGTGGGAGAACACGGGAAAGACCTTCGCCAACTACGGACAGGTGACGGACAAGATACCCAAACGGGCCGACATGGAGCGTTTCAGCACGGTAGCGGAACTGGACATGCAGGCCGCAATCGTAAGCCCGGTGTTCGACAGGATATACGCCGGAATCTTCGGCGACGGCAGCCCCAAAGACATGAACCATCAACAACCATAGCGCAATGAATAAGGAACTACAGATAGACGACCTCACCAGAGGCATCAACGACGACGAACCCATGTTCAATGAAACGGAAGTCCAGAAGCAAGATACCGCACATCCCGGCGACAAGTGCTGGCAGGACTTCATGGCCTACCTCGAAGCACCGGCGGACGTGGACGGCAAGGCAGGCCGCCTGGTCTGCAAGCTGGACCGCGACCTGGCCGACTCGCTCGACGACTGCGACATCCGGGGTCGCTGCCGTTCCGATCTCGTGAACGCCATCGTCCGCTCGTTCTTCGAGAACCACCTTTCCCGGCTGGCGCAGTACCGCCGCGAGAAGAAATCATTGTTCAACAACTACAAACCCGAATCCCATGCGTAGAATCAACTGGACAGAAGCCATGCTCTCCCGGCTTGCCGAGCTTTATCCCGTGGAGACCACCGCCCATACCGCCTGTATGCTGCAAGTCGGCGTGACGGCCGTGAAGGAGAAAGCCCGCGAACTCGGACTGGAGAAGCTGGCCAAGAGCCGGTGGCTGGAATGTGCCGGGCACATCAGCCGCCACTTCGACAACCGCTCATACGCCGAGATGGCCGGCGACCTGGGCGTCAGCCGCACCACGGTCAGCCGTATGGCACGCAAGCTGGGGCTGAGCCGGAGCAAGGCACATGGTTACGAAATATCGTCCCGTGTACGCCGCGAGATGGTCCGCCGTGAACGGCGCAGGGCAATCTTCGGGCTTGACCCCCTCACACGACTCAAGGTCATCTCCCACCGCGCCAAGGTCAGGATACGCTCCCGGCTGAAAGCCAAGGGCTACATCACCGGCGTACACCGGAACATACTGTACTTCACCAAAGCCACATGCCGGAAAGCCCGGCTGGAAGCCAAGGCCGCCAGACTCGGACTGGCCTTCCAACCGTTCCCGGATGGAGAAGACATGCCATTAACAAACGCCATATAACCACAGCCATGCAGTACGGACAGATCGTTTTCATCCTTTTCGTGGCGATGACCTGCTATTACGCCTTCCTCATCTTCACGGACATCAGGAAAGCACAGGCGGCCCGGAACGCGGAGAAGGAGAACCATACGGAAGAAGAGATAGACATATCGGACGAGGCAAGGAGCTTCCACCCCACCAGGGTCAGCCGTGACGAGGAGAAGAAGGAAGAGGCGGTTGGCAACGGACAATCCGAATCAGACCCACTCAAAGAAAAAGGCTTCCGCCGCCCCGGCTACCGTGAGGCCATCATGACCGACGGCATCCTTGTGGACGACCTCATCCATGAAATAGACAGGCTGGCGGAAACCGGCACCGGCGACCTCGGCCTGGTCATATACACCTGCGAGAACGCAAGGTGAACAAATACACGTTCCTTTAGCGACCCCTGTTCCTTAGGCGATGAAACAACCATTTAACGAATTAAAGAAATGCAGGAATTAAAGAGAAGATGCCTACGCGCATTCGTCCGTTTCAAGCAGTCCGCGTTCGCCCGGAAGGGCACGTTCGCCCTCGTGGCGCTCACCCTCGCCGCCGGCGACGTCATGGCAGGCAGCAAGGGAGCGGCGGGCTTCACCAAGGCCACCCAGGAAGTAAGCTCCTACCAGACACCTGTCTCCAACCTTATGAAAGCCATCGCGGCGGTCATCGTACTGGTAGGCGCGTTCAATGTCTACTTCAAGATGCAGAACGGCGACCAGGATGTCAAGAAAACCATCATGCTGACCATCGGCGGATGTATCGCATTCATCGCATTGTCAGAGGCTTTGCCGCTTTTCTTCACGTAAGTCATGGAAGAAAATAAGAACGGTCAGGACGGCTTCCCCGTGTTCAAAGGACTCCAGAAACCGCTGGAGTTCATGGGCATCCGGGGCCGTTTCCTCACGCTGGCGGCGGTGGCCATAGGCGTGTCCTTCGTGGGATTCATCGCTTTCTCCATCGTCCTGGGGAAACTCGCCGGGTTCGTCGCCATGCTGGTGATGGCCGCCGTCGGGCTGGCCACCATTTTCGTCAAGCAGCGCGGCGGACTGCACAACAAGAAACGGGCGAAGGGCATCTACGTCTATAAGAACATCCGAAAAACGAATTGAAAAGAAAATCGAAAAACCAATAAAGACAACATCCGATGGCACAGAACAGGAAACGGGCATTCGAGGGGCTTTACGCCCAGCTGGAAGAGACGGACGGCCATACCGTCCTCTTTTCCGCCAGGGGCGAGCCTTCGGTCATATTCGAGATGGCCAACCCCGTGCAGCAGCTATGTACGGACGCGGAGCAGTACCTGCGCTTTCAGGACGTGCTCTCCAACCTCGTGCAGACACTTGGAGAGGGCTACGCCCTGCAGAAGCAGGACATCTTCTGCCGACAGGCCTACCACCACGACGTGCCGGAGGATGCGGAGTTCCTGACGCGGAGCTACTTCCGCTACTTCGAGGGAAGGGAGTTCACCGAGATACGCACGTACCTTGTCATCACGCAGGAGGCGCAGCGCGGCCAGTTCGTGCAGTACGACCCGAAGAAGTGGACGGAGTTCCATGCCAAGGTAAGCAAGGCGGAGGACATCCTGAACGAAAAGCACATCCGCCACAGGCGGCTGGCAAAGGAGGAGGTGGACGAGTATTGCCACCGCTTCATGGTCTTCCGCTTCCGCCACGGCCCGTTCTCCATGACCAACTTCAAGGCTTCGGACGAATACTTGAAGGTGGGCGGCCGCGTGGTGCGCTCCTATCCGCTTGTGGATATCGACGAGATAAACCTGCCGTCACGCATCAAGCCGTACACGCAGGCTTCCGTCAACGGATATCCCATCGCCACCGACCTTTTCTCGTTCCTGACAAGCGTTCCACATGCGGACTGCGTGGTGTACAACCAGGTGGTGCAGATACCCGGCCAACGGAAGCTTCTCCGCAAATTGCAGGCCAAGGCCAAACGGCACGGCTCCATGCCCGACCCGAGTAACCGTATAGCCAAGGCCGACATTGAGAAAGTGCTGGAGCGGCTTGCCGTGGACAGCTCCCTGCTGGTCTACGTCAACTTCAACATCCTGGTGAGCTGCCCGGCGGACAAGGTCACCCCGGTCACTTCCTACCTGGAGACCAAGCTGTACGGATGCGGCATCATGCCCTCTCGCACGGCCTACAACCAGCTGGAGCTGTTCACCGACAGCTTCCCCGGCAACGCCTACGCTTTCAATCCCGACTACGACCTGTTTCTCACCCTGTCGGACGCCGCCCTGTGCTTCTTCTTCAAGGAGCACCTGAAGGAATCGGAGGACACGCCCCTGACCACATATTACACCGACCGGCAGGGACTACCCGTCTGCATCGACATCACCGGCAAGGAGGGCAAGGTGAAGATGACTGACAATGCCAACTTCTTCTGTATCGGGCCATCAGGAAGCGGCAAGTCATTTCATATGTATTCCACATGGAGAAAAACAGGACAAAATGGGAGCAAGCGGCTGCAAAATTCAGTGTTGTAATTACCTGATTTTCAGCTAATATGTTTTAACAAACGAGAAATTCGACTATTGGCGTTTAGTCCTTATTGGAGTAATTTTGTACCACGATTGTACCTCGCAGGAGGGGGCGCACGGTTCGATTTCCTTTCAGCAGCGTGCAACAGCGTTCAACAATGTGCAACAAAATTTCTTCGATGATGGACCGTCAAAATGAACACAAATTAACAGGTCAGCCCGACTTCGATCGGGATATGCCAAACAAGCCGTTCCTCACCATTGGGGAGGTGGCGGACATACTGCAAGTGAGCAGCCGCACCGTGTATAACCTGATTTACAAGGGTACGCTCCGGGCTTGCAGGATTACGTACCATATTACGCTAATCACCAGGGAGGATTTCTTCCTGATGATTAAGGAAACCACCTACTGCAAGCGGAGCGTCTCGCTATTCGCCAAGCAGGGGAAAAAGACAAAGAAGAAAATGAATGGAGAAAGACAAAAGAATGGAGAAGTAGCTCTCATCCGACAAGAGGGAAAGAAAAAGACAAAGGGCAGTCCGGCAAAACGGCGGCTCATTCCGGCGGACAACTACAAGCAGTCTGTGCGTGACACGTTCACGGACAGGGAGAGTGTCGGCGGTGACCTTTATACGATGGCGGAGATATGCCAAAAGTTCAATTACACCTACGGACGGTTCTACAACCTCCGTATGCGGTACTCGATACCGTGCATCAAAGCCAATTCCACCAAATGCTTCCCGAAAGCGGAAGTGGACAAGGCTATGGCGGAAGAGGACGAGCGGCTGGGCAACAACCTTTCGGAACATTGGTATTCGTGCTTCGACATCATGCGCCTGTTCGGGCTGGGCAAAACCCAAGTCCGCAGGTTTGCCCTCACGCACGGGGTACGGACGAAGCGAATACACGGCAACCGGTTGTACTACCTGAAAGCCGACTGGGATGCGGCACGTAAGGAAGCGGAGCGGAAAAGCGCAAGCACGAAAGCCAAAAGGGAGGAATGAACATTTATAACCAATTAAACACATTAGCGATATGACAAACATTTGTACGAAAGTGACGGTCAGGAAACGACCAATCAAGAACGGACAGTTGTCACTCTACCTTGACTTCTACCCACCCGTCAGACACCCGAAAACTGGCAAGCTGACAAGGCGTGAATACCTCGGCATCTACATTTATGCTAATCCGACAGAGAAGTTTGAGGCGGAGTTTAACAAGACCATGCTGCGCAATGCCGAGCTTATCAAGTGCAGGCGGACGGAAGCCATCATTAACGAAGAGTTCGGCTTCCTCGACCGCAACAGGGGCAAGGAGAGCTTCTTGGAATACTTCCGCTCCAAAATGGCGGACGATGACAATTTCAGGAATTGGAACACCGCCTACAAGCACTTCGAGAAGTATTGCGGCGGAAGCTGCACCTTTGATGATTTGACGGTGGAATACTGCCAGGGATTTCTCACCTATATGCTCTCGCTCACCACGCAGAACAAAAGCAAGATGATGGCTTCCACCGCCAACAACAACCTGAACAAGCTGAAATGCGTCCTGCGCCAAGCTTACGAGGAAAGGCGGATTAAGGAGAACATCGCCCCACGGCTGAAACACGCAAAGGAAGCCAATACAAGGCGTGAGTTCCTGACGCTTGACGAGGTGAAGATGCTTGCCAACACGCCCTGCGAGAAGCCAGTCGTAAGGTCTGCGGCTCTGTTCTCCTGCCTTACGGGATTGCGTATCAGCGACATCATACGTCTGCAATGGGAGAACATCATCAGGGCGGCGGATGGCGGTTGGTGTATGCACATCGTCACCAAAAAGACACGGACGGAAGCCATTTTGCCACTGTCGGACGAAGCACTTGCACTCTGTGGCGAGCGTTCCACGGGGCAGGTGTTCAAGGGTATGACGCAAGCATTGCTCCCCTTGTACCTCAAGGATTGGATTAAGTCGGCGGGCATTACAAAGCACATAACCTTTCATTGCTTCCGGCATACCTACGCAACCCTGCAACTCGCCGCAGGCACCGACCTCTACACCATATCAAAAATGCTTACGCACAGCAACGTGGCGACCACGCAGGTTTATGCCGATGTGGTGAGCGACCTGAAACGCAAGGCTTCCGAACAGATTACACTCAAATAAACATTATGCTTATGGATAAAATCACATTTGAACAACTGCCGCAGGCTGTCTCCCTCCTGATTGAAAAGGTGGGGCAGCTTGCGGACAAGGTGGACGAGGCATTGGGCAAGGCAACACAGCAGAAAGGCAGGCGGTTGCTTGCCTTGGATGATGTCGCCGCTTTGCTTGGCAAATCCGCTTCCACCATCTACGCAATGACTTCCGAGAAACGCATACCGTATCACAAGAGGGGCAATAAGCTCTACTTCTTCGAGGATGAAATCATCGGCTGGATTGAGCAGGGAGGGACATCGGGAACAGGCAGCGAGGAAGATTTCAACAGACGGCTTGAAGCCTTGCGTGGCGGCAAGAAGCACAAGCCAAATTCATTACAGACAAAGCAGGCATTATGAGGAAAGAGGACTTGATACCCGTCATTGCAAGGCATGACCCGATATTGGCCGATGCGGTCAGCCGAATGGTTGACTATATCCAAGACCGGTGGGCGGCACCGTACCCATCAAAAGAACAGACGGAAGCGGTGAACGCCTACCTCCGTTCCATCCATGCGGACGGCGGCGGTACGATGAGCGAAACCGACATTGCCCACCGCAGGATTGCCACGCAGAAGATAACAATCAACGCCATCCGTGTGCTTGACCATGACCAGCTCGACCGTTTGCAGGACGTGCTGAACCACATAGCGGCGGACAGGGAGTATTACATGCCCGAACGGCGGCAAGGAATGGGCAGGTAGCTGACCGGTGTAACACCTAAATATCATAGACTATGTGCAAAAACAAACAGAGCATACATTACTGCACCATCCTTTCGGACGAGCAGTGGAATTTTATTTTGGAAGGCAGATTTTCCGCCCAAAGGCAGAAATGCCTGCACAGGCTGATGACCCACGCCGTGCGGACAAAGACCGTTTGTAACATCAAGGGCATAGGAATAGCCTTGGAGGTGGGAGAAGTCGCAGCTTCCGATGTGGAACTTGCGGAATATTTGGGTTGCAACCGAAAGACGGTCGGCAAACTCATAGACAGTTTTAACAGGCTCGGTGTGCTGACCACCCGAACCAACAACCGCACTTCCATACACACCCTGTATTTCCTTACAGGCTGGTATGTCGGTGGTGTCCTCCTGACCAATCCCCATTATGTCAAGCCATCGGCTAATGTCAAAGAACTGGCGGACGGAAAGCGGACACCTCTTTCTAATGATACGGCTTCGGATAGCAAGCCGTGTACCGTGCAGGACGGTTGCCAAAGTCAAGGGCAGGAAACGGACACCACGGAAAGCGGTGCAGCACCTATTTCTTCTTCCCTTTGTTCCTCCGTGGCTTGCGACCATCGGGCTGGCATACAAAACAACGAGGGTGAAACAAACCATTTCCTTACCATAGAGAACAGCAACCTGCCGTTAGCTGAAAGTTCCGATGAGAGCCGCACAGAAGCGCATGGCGGCATGATTGGCGGTGTGGATGATACCGACACAGGCACGGAAAAATGACAGGCGCAACGGGCGGATTTCAGCGGTACTCCGTTGTCGTGGCGTTGGCTGACTGGGCTTGCCCAGATATAGCCCACTATAACTTCTCCGCTGCGCTCCGAAGTTGTGGGCTCTCCCGAGGGGCTTAGGACGCTGCCCTAAGAACCCGGCAAGGACTTTCAGCCCTGTGCAACCCGACCAAAGAGTGACCCTCTCTTTGGAAACTCCGCTCAGTGGCTTCCACCCCTAAGAACCCGGAGCAGGAAGTGACCCTCTCCCTGCACCCTCCGATTAAGGCGTAGCCCTAATAACCCATCGTTAAACTCACAAACAGACAAGCATTATGGCACAGAAGACATCCATCAACATCAAGCCGTGCAACATCGGCAGCAGCGAGGCGCACAACAGGCGGACAGCTGAATACCTCGCCAACATCCGCAAGGAGAAGTTCTATATCCGTACCGACCTCATGGCAGGAAACGAGACATGGGTCGCACCTGATTTCAGTGAAGCCACGCTCACCGACCGATACAATCAGATAGCCGCAATGGTCAAGGAAAAGACAGGCCGCGCGATGCAGACCAAAGACCGTGAACGGGTGAACAAAAAAACGGGCAAGGTGACCATCGTCCGTGGCAGCACTCCGCTCAAGGAGGGCGTGGTCGTAATCAAGGAGGATACAACAATGGAGCAACTGCAGAAATTTTGCGAGGTGTGTAACGAGCGTTGGGGTGTCACAGCCCTGCAAGTGTTCATCCACCGTGACGAAGGACATTACGGAACGCCAGGCGACAATGCCACATGGAAGCCCAACCTGCACGCCCACATCGTATGGGACTGGATGAACCACGATACGGGCAAGTCCTGCAAGCTTGACGAGAAAGCCATGAGCGAAATGCAAACCGTTTTGGCTGAGTGCCTTGACATGGAACGGGGCACCTCAAAGGCGGTGACGGGCAAGGAGCATTTGGAACGCACGGACTTCATCATCGCCAAACAGAAACAGGAAGCGGAACGGGCTAAAGCCGAAAAGGAAGCAGCCCTTGCCGCCAAAGAGGAAGCCGAGACAGAACGGCAGCTTATCGAGGGAGAGAATAAGGCGAAAGAGAAATACCGCCAATCCCTTGACAGCGAGATTGCCGACAAGGAACGGAAACTCAAAGACGAGCGCAAGGCGAAAATGAACAGTATATTGGACAGCGTAAGCAGCCTTGTCGGGGTGGGTAAATCCGCAGCAATCGAAAAGGAAAACGCCAAGCTGAAAGCCGAGAACGAGCGTATGAAGAAAGCCTTTCCCGATGCTGTCAAGAACAAGGTGGAGGAATTGACAAAGGCATTGGTTACAGAGAAGCAGAAAGCCGAAACCGAGCGTGGCAGGGCTTTGGTGCAGAGCCGTTCACTTGCTATTGAAAGGGACAAGGCGGTACGGCAGCTTCAGGAGCAAGAGGACGGCGAGCGGCAGCGCATTAACTTTGCCGTAAGTCGTGCTACGGCGGAGAAAGACAAGACCATCCGTTTGCTGCAAAGTGCGCTGAAAGCGAGCAGGCATATTCTGAATGTGCTTGCCGATATTCTTTATAAAGCAAACGAGGTCTTTAAGCGAGCCATTGATGCGATTATCCATTTCGGCACGGAGCAGCACCAATCGTTCTTTGCCCCATCCGAAGCTGCTGACATCAAAAGCGTCATGCAGGAGTACGGAGAAACAATCGAACAGCAGAATGCGGTCGGCGCATGGCTTTGTGATTATGCGGAGAGCCGACAGCCTTTTGACGAAATAAAACATCGCCATACACTCAAAGAGGTTGGCGATGTCGCAGAGGGGGCGTATGATTGGAAAATTGAGAATATGCAACAAGGATTGCAAAGATGATATATCTCACTCAATGAGTTTGCAAACGTTTTAATTACGAGGCCATTTTAATCTATGATTTCAAAACGTACCAGCATGGAATAGTTCTTCTTGATGGTGCGGAAGTTGTCGAATGAGGCAGCATCGTATGACAGGACATTGCTTTGCGCAAACGGAAAGGCATTGCTGCTCCCTTCTTCCACAATGCGTATCACGTCACCCAATTTCTTGCCCAGTGCTTCTACCAGATAAGTCGCTTTCTTTTGAGCGGCTTTCAATGCTTCAATTTTTCCCTTTTGGTGATAGGCAAGCATGTCTTTGTTCTCCAATTCACCGATGCGCATGGTGTGGATGCCTTTCGTATCTATGTGCTTGATTATCTCATTTATCTGATTGAAGTCAGTCAGTGTGATGTCGAATTTCTTGGACACTAAAAAGTCCTGCCCTTGCTGCCGCCAATAGTCACCGATTTCTTGCGTGCGAATAGCATTTTGTGGAATGTCTGCGTTGGCAAGGGCTTCTCTCAGTCCTTGTTCTATCTCTGATAAAGGTACTTTGGTGCGGTATTCTTCAGGTTTCGATTTCCCGTCGAATTCTTCCTCGAAGTATTCACGGATTTCAATCAGATAATGAATTTTGTCGGGCACGATTTCTATTTCCGATGTGCCCGTCACTTCAATGTACCGTTCGTTGGTTTGCGCTTGCAGAGAAAGGATAGCCAGCAAGCAAATAGTTAACAATAAGACTTTCTGTTTCATATACTATCATTTTACTTCAAATTCTGTATCCATATAAATTTCCAATTGTAGGCCTATTTTATATTTTCCTGGCAACAATTTTCCAGACATGAACCGCTTTTTATAGTTCTTATCTGTAATTCGGTTTATGTCCCATGAGATAGGGATGGTGAACAACATCGCTTCTCCACCTTTTAAACGAGCACAGTTTCTCATATAATCGGCCTCACCACTCCAACCGGAACGGGCAAACGGATGCGCCATATACAATTCATCTGTACCTACACTTGGCAAGAAAACGGGTTGAACATCCAGATTCGTATGGTTCTCAAACAGAATGCGAATAGAGTCATTAGCTGATGGCAAAACCTTGAAAATAAAAGCCCCGTCCATTTCTGTCTCCTTTACAGGCATGATGTTTCCGTTTGTCAACTCACAATAAGTGTATATGTTGGCTAACACATAAAAATTCACTTGATACTTATTCGGCTTTAATGGATATTTGAATTCAGACACGTGAATATATTCGGGTAACGTGTCACCTTTGGATAAATTCCTGCCTACGCCAGCAAAGCCGAGATTGTCTATAAAGGGGAAACTGACCCATTGTCCGTTTTCCCATTGTTTCAGATGATGGTATGCCAGTTCTGCCGTTGGTCCGTTCACATTGATTACATCAACCACAATTCGTTTTGTCTGCGGTGAATAAACGGGTTGCTGTGTTTTAATTCGATAAGCATCAGCATGGGTGATATTAACATCGGAAAGTCGTTGTATACGAATGCGGCTTTCATACTTCTCTATTTCCGATTGCGATAAGGGGAAATCAATGTCTTGGGACTGTAATGGGAGGAAAGCCAGTAAACTAATAACTGACAGTAATACTTTCATTCTCATATTCTCATCTGTTTAGGGTGTTATTTCATTATGATTGACAGCCAATCACGGTTTATCTTGTCTACTGGAACATCTTTGTGCAATGTTACCCAGCCCCTGCCTTTTACATATTGCTTTTCAGTGAATAAAGGCGGTTGTTTAGAGGCTCTGAAAGTCTGGGTCAATACGGCTGTCTCAATAAAATGACCTTCAATAAACTCAAAGCGTTTGTAGCTGTAAGATGCAGCCGAGATACGCGATGAAGAAAACACACATCTCTTCTCGTTGTTTATTTGTGGATTTTCTATCTGCCTAAAACTTTCATCTTTACAATATTGCCCCTTAGTTTCATCCCACACAAAGCAATCATAATATTGTATCATTTGATTGCTATACTGACCAAGATTGACAAGTATATCGTCTTTACCATCAAAACTAACGTCTTGTAAGTTAACCCAAACATCGAGATTGTTGGCAAATTCAATGTCAGGAGGATATGAGTAGGATATTTCTTGGGAAATTTCTCTTTGCTTACCAAATATAGTGATTTGCAACCCTTTCAAACTCGTACCATTTCTGATGGCCACATATTTTATCATTTTATCGCCTTTGTGGTCAATAAGTTGCCATTCATCTGATTTCCAAAAAGAATGTTCTCCATCATTAATTGCGTCCCCGCTTGTTGTGGCTTGTGCTTTTCCGTTTTCAAATGATGTGGCAAATTTGAATTGAGGCTTAATAACCACATTGCCCAATGAATCGGCAAACCCTATCCATCCGTCCTCATCCATGATGCGGAAAAGTCCTTCACGGATATAGTCGGGGCCGTTATCGTATTTGTACACATAGAACAATTCTTTGCCCTGATTGTCTATACAAACGATTCGTGCATTTTGTCTGTTCTCATACACAAAACCTATGTGCCGTATGGTATCCGTTTGGCAGAACTTGTATTTGCCGTAGGGTATAATGGTATCGCCTTGTTCATTCAAATAGCATATAGGAACGCCGACTTCAAGGTGACTTTCAGCTGTATGCGCTATCAAGTTCCCGTTCCTTTTAAAAAAGATAGGTATAGTCCATACGGATTCCCGATATTCCCCCTTCCCATAATAATTGATGGTGGGTGTCCAGCGTGGCATTTTTCTGATGATTTCCAATACTTGGTTGTCCCAATCCTGTATGCCGCAACTTCGTAAGACTTTGGCTTCATACACTTCTCCATACGAGTTAATCCGCATCGTATAGATGCCTCTTGCTTGCTGTTTGTCACCCAATAACGTGGGGTCATACTTTAAATGTCGGGTGATGTAGTTTTGCGCAGACCACGGCTCTCCGTCTTGAAAAGAAGAGACTGCCTCCCATTCTACAAAACAGTGTTTCTGCTCTTCTTCCGCGATGCTGTCCGCTTTCACCCTGTTCCGGTAATGTTGTGGCAGGAAAGGCACATAAACCGCATAGTAACATTTCATCCGCTTGCCGTCCTTGTCCCTGCATGGCAGGCAATGCGGCAACTCTTTTGTCAGCCGGATAACCTCTTTGTCGAACTCTTTATGTCTAGAAGTCAGTATATAAGTGTTATGTGGAAGCCCTAAAGTGTCGATAGAAAACATGACTACGGAATATCCTGCTTGGTTCTTCTTCAACAGCTCTTCGGGATATACCATTTGGGAAGTGTAATATTTCTCTAAGTCATAATCCCATTTTGCCCATCGTGGCGGCTCAATAGTTGACAAGTCTTTGACTGGACTCCCCGACATATCCAGAACGCCTATATTCCAACTGATTTCCGCACGCCAAATACTGTCCAAGCGGTTCTCATTCTCCCATTGTCTTTGCAGGCTGTTGTCTGTCACGCATCTGACCGGACCAACGCCAATGGTCAGCGTGTCGGGCAGATACTGAAAAATCAATGTGCTGTCGGTCAGTTCTTGGATAATATAGTTTTTCCTCGATTCAAAGACTTTGATTGTATCTCCGCATAAAGAATAAGAATAAAAAGTTTCCGTTCTCTTACCATCATACAAAAAGACGCTTCTCCACCCTGCATCGCGAAATTCCATTTCCATAGCATATTGCTTGTCTTGTGGCAATTGCATTTTCCACACCTTATTTTCCAGCAATGCAGGCATATCCGCACCGTCGTTATTCTGGGCAGAAAGCCCCTCCATAACAACCCATGCAAGCAATATGAACAGCAACTTTTTCATAACTTATCCGTCTTAATGTCACTTCAAAGATAGCGAAAAGGAATAACCTAACCAATTATTAGACTATTCCTTTCCCGTTAGGTTTAAGCAAATTAACTCTTATTGTCGAAGTCCTTTTCTGTTGTTTCTGTTGTGAGGAGATATAACATTTTTCATATAGACATATTATAGTTGTAGCAAATCATTTCATGTAGCTTATAGATAAAGTTTGTACCCTTATTGGTTCATAATTTACTTAATGCATTAACTTTCAAGAATACTAAATAATTCCCCGACAATTCCGTTGCAGTTTTGACCTCACTCCGAGCGGCCATCAGCAAAGTATAAAAATGACTACCGTTTGTTAAGTTTTTGTTAAATCTTCACCTAAACCCACCTTTTTCTTTTCCTCTTTGCTTCTTCCAAAAACGGCTTTTTCACCCTGTTTCTTACAGCGATTATTTTTGTACCGATATTTTCTTATATCGCTGATAATCAACTATAAATACTCTCTCATATGAATTCGGTCGTCCGCCAGCTGCTGGAGCAACAGACGGATGTGGTCATGGTGGACACGGGCGACTCCTACGAGGGCATCTGTGGCTACTACGGCGGCACGTACATCTCCTATTCCAAGGAGAAACCTATCTCCATGAACCCCTTCAAGGTCACGGCGGAGGAATACAGGCTGAACTTCGGCGAGAAGAAAAACTTCCTCAAATCGCTGGTGTTCCTCATCTTCAAGGGCAACGCTTTCCCCAGCAAGATAGAGGACATGATAGTCAACCAGACCATCGTGGAGTATTACGATGCCTATTTCCACCCGTTCGAGAAATTTACGGAGAAGCAGCGTGCGGAGTTGCGGCAGAAACTGCTTGTAGACTCCAAGATGGATGACGACTACGAGAAGTACAACCATGAGATGGAGGACATCGACCGCCTGATAAACGCCAAGGATTCGCCGGAGGTGCCGGAAAGCCGCGCCCTGCTGCTCCCCTCGGAAGTCAGGCGCATGAAGCTCGTCCGTCAGTGCCGTTCGCTCATGGCCCTCATACGCGACAAGGCCGCCTCGGAATCGGAAAGGGAACACGCCGCACATATCGTGGAGAAATACCGCAAGGAGCTTTATGAGAACACCATGCTGGTGAAAATAGACAGGCAGATAGACCGCATGGAGGAGCAGAAACGGCGGCTGAAGGTCAGGGAACTCTCCTTCAACTCCTACTACGAGTTCGCCGTGGAGCGCATCCCGCAAATAACCTCCCTGGAGAAAATCGATTTCGACATACACGGCTTCGCCGCCATCCTCAAACAGTTCTACCGGGGCGGCGAGCTGGAAACGACGCTGAACGCCGACCTGGACGTGGACCTCTTCGACGAGCGTTTCATCGTATTTGAAATTGACAAGATAAAAGATGACCCCGTGCTTTTCCCCATCGTGGTGCTCATCATCATGGACGTGTTCCTCCAGAAGATGCGCATCAAGAAGGGGCGCAAGGCCCTGATTATCGAAGAGGCGTGGAAGGCCATCGCCTCGCCCACGATGGCCGAGTACATCAAGTACCTGTACAAGACCGTCCGCAAGTTCCACGGCATCGCCGGGGTGGTCACGCAGGAGCTGAACGACGTGATAGACTCGCCCATCGTGAAGGAGGCCATCATCAACAACTCCGACGTGAAGATATTGCTCGACCAGTCCAAGTTCAAGGACAGGTACGAACAGATAGCCGCCATACTGGGACTGACCCCCGTGCAGCGCCAGCAGATATTCACCATCAACGCCCTCGACAACCACGAGGGGCGCAGCTACTTCAAGGAGGTGTGGATATGCCGGGGACAGCACTCCGACGTGTACGGCGTGGAGGAAGCCCCCGAATGTTACTGGGCCTACACCACCGAGCGGACGGAAAAAGAGGCGTTGAAAACATACCTGCGGCACTACGGCACGGTGCAGGAGGCCATCACGCGCATCGAGGCCGACCGTAAAAAAGCGGGCAGCCCCAAGTACCTGGAGTTCGCCAGACAAGTCAACCAACATCAAAAAGTAATGTCATTATGGGAAAGCTGAAAAACATATTGTTAGGAACATTCCTGTTTGCCGCGTCCGCCCCCACGTTTGCTGGATGGCGCATCGTCATAGACCGTAACTGCATCGCAACGGTGGGCGCCAACCTGGCCTCGCAGAAGCTCATCGAGGGGCAGCACAACCAACGGCTGGACTCCATCGCCTCCAAGAAGCAGAAGGTGGAACTCTACACCGTGAGCATGGCCACCATCAAGGAGCTGTACAAGCTCTCGATGGAAAACATCTCCGGTTTCGGTACGGAGAGTCTTTACTACAAGGAAATCGGAAGTTGCGCCTTCGATATCCTCAAAGACGTGCCGGAACTTATTGAAACGGTGGGCAGGGCGAAGTTTACGAACAAGCTGCTTTGCCTCAATGAACTCGGCAACCTCGTAGCCGAGACCCAACAACTGGTGGGCGACTTCGTGAACATCGTGAACAACGCCAGGGTGCAGAACCCGCTCAAAGGGGAAGCCACGGCGGAGAGGAAAAGCGACGGGTACAACCTGCTCGACCGCTACGAGCGGCTGACCCTGGCCAATCGCATATATACTGACCTTACGAAGATACGCTACAAGGTGGAGGGAATGATGCTCATGGCACAGTATGCCACAGCGGACGACCTCTTCTTTGCCATCGACCCGGAGGGCTGGGCAAACGTGGTGACCATGAAGAACCGTGTCGGTAGCCTTGTCCAGTCATGGAACGGGCTTGTAGCTTCCAATTACTGAACCAGACAACAAGAGCCATGGACTATAATATAAAAGGTATAGGAAATTACAGGGCGTTTTTTGTTGCCGCCTTTATGGCAATCGCCGTCCTGTCGCTTCCCGTCAGGGTATCGGCCGGAGTCATCCCCAAAGACCTCCCGACCATCGAGGCCCTGATTGCCTTGCACAAGGCCGTCAAGAAGGACGAGGACAAGGCCATGCAGCGTGTGGCCGCCAGCTTCGGCGAGCAGTCGCTCCTCACCAAGGGGGCCGGCAAGTTCAACGACGTGCGCACCACCCTGAACACCAAGCTGGACAATGCCCATTCCTACTTAGTGCTGGCAGGCGCCATCTCTTCCACGGCCAACGCGCTGTACCGGTTGGTGAAGGAATACAAGGACTTCACCTCCAACACGTTCGGCCATGTCAGCAAGAAGCCCTTCGTGGCGTGGTACTATGCCGACGCCAACCTGGCCATATCGAGGGAAGTGAAGCACTGCTACAAGCTTTATGCGTCAGTGGCCGCTTCCGGCATCAACCTGATGAAGGCTTCCATGGACGAGAAGCTGAACCTGGTGATGACGCTGAAAACCACCATCGACAGGGCGAGGTACATCATCGACAACGCGAACCTGTACTGCTACCTCATTACCGACTGCGGATGGAAGCCGGATTACATCTGGGAGATACTGAACTCCGAGGTCAAGGACGAGATAGCGAAAACGATAATAGACAAATGGAACAAAGGATATGAAAGTTAAAGAGGCCATATTATTGCTGTGTGTAGTCTTCGCCCCGGTTGTGGCGGAAGCACAAGTGCCCGTCCGTGACAACGAGAAGAAGAAACAGTGGCAGTCCATGGAGAACGGGCCGTGGGACTTCGCGCCCGACTGGTACTATTATTTCCTGCACAAGGGTTACTCCGGCGCGGAAATGTATTGGAAATGGGCGGGCTTCAAGTCCGGCTTCCGTGTCCGCTTCAAGGAATCCAAGTCGAACATCAAACGCATCATGCCCACACGGGTCATATCCGAGGAGACCCAGCGGCAGAAGCTGGAGAAGGTGGAGGAAGAACGCAAATATGTGGAAGAGCTGTACAAGGAGGAGCTTGTCCGGGAGGCCGACCGCGCCGTTGACCTGGTCTATCCGGCCTACAAGGACGAGTTCAACCGGATGCAGGACTGCATCACCGACGGCCTGCTCTATTGCATGACGAAAAGCGGCGGAAAACTGAAGCCGCAGGTGGACGAACTGGGCAGGCAGAATGAAATCCTTTGCGCAGGTATTGCCTATATCCGCAAGACGGGCGTGGGCTACGGACTGGAGAACGCCAAGCGGCAGCAAGCCTACGAAGAAGCCAAAGGAAAGATGGAGGCACTCGTGAAACAGACCGCCAACCTCTGCGCCGTGGCCGCCACACATTATTAGAATTAAAATGTATTACATGAAGATAAGAATACGATTATGCAACTGTCTGCTGTTTTATTGACCATAGGCCTTCCGGCCATCGACGAGAGCCTGGACAAGCTCCTTGTCGCCATGGAGACGTTCCCCAACGTGGCCGTGCTGGGCGACGCGGTGGGGCTGGCCCGTATCATCGGGCTGCTGCTCGCCCTCTGCGTGGGTTCCTACGAGTGCTGGATGATGATGCTCGGACGGCGCGGCATGGACGTAATGAAGCTCCTCCGCATCGTCGGCATCTCCATCTGCATCTCTTCCTCCTCGTGGATATGTGACGCCCTGCAGGTGCCCGGCAAGGGACTTGAAAGCGCGAGCAAGGCGATGGCGCAGGCCAAGAACAAAGAGGTGGCCGCCTTCGAGCTGAAGGTGGCTCAAAAACAAAGCGAGTACCTTGACCGGCTGCGCACCGTACAGGATTCCATCGCAACCGCGCAGCAGGTGGCCGCCATCGGACAGGACGCCGCATGGTGGGACAAACTCATCTACAACGTGGAGAACCTTGGCAACACCATCAACAACTACGCCCAACGGGCGGTGGTGGCCACGGAGACCAAGGTCAGCGAATGGATAAACGATGTCATCCGCTTCGTGGGAGAGCTGATTTTTCAGATGTCCTACTACGGCATCCTCGTGGCTCAGCGCATCTTCATGGCCATCATGATGATATTCTGCCCCATCATGTTCGCCCTTTCCCTCGCCCCGCCGTGGAACTCGGCGTGGAGCCAGTGGATGTCCAAGTTCCTTTCCCTCTCGCTGTGGGGCTTCGTGACCTACATGTGCCTCTACTACGTTGACTTCATCCTGCTTTACAACCTCCAGCAAGACCTCGTGGCCTACGACCACCTGCTGCACGGTTCGGTCAACTCATGGTCGCAGATCGGCGCATTGGGGCTGCAGGGCATCGGCTCCAACTGCATGTACGCCATGGGGATGCTGGTCGGCGCGTACATCATACGTTTCGTTCCGGAAGTGGCCTCGTGGCTCATCCCCGGCGGCGTAAGTTCGGGCGCGGCCACGGCGGCAGGCTCCACGGCTACGGGCATCGCTTCCATGGCTGGAGGCGCGGCCGGTTCGGTGGCCGGTGGAGCGGTTTCCATGGTCAAGCCCAAATCTGGAAGATAAAATCATAAAAATAAAGAAATATGCTCATAGAATCACTGGCACAGAAAACAGGGCTCGCCATGATAACGGTGCTGGCCACCATAGGCGGATGCGCCGTCATCTGCGGCTTCACCGTATGGTGCTGCATCTCCCTCGTAAACAAGGAAAGGGAGCAGATATACATATTGGACGGCGACATCCCGTTCCTCGCCGAGCGCGCGCAGCTGGAGGCCAATTTCACGATGGAGGCCCAGGCGCACATCCAGCTCTTCCATCAGTATTTCTTCAACCTGCCGCCCGACAACGACTACATCAAGTGGACGCTCGGCAAGGCCATGTACATGGCGGACGGCACGGCCTTGAAGCAGAAACAGGCAATGGACGAGAACGGCTTTTATTCCGACATCATCTCCTCGTCAGCGGTCTGCACCGTCATGTGCGACTCCATCGACTTCGACGAACAGGAACGGAAGTTCACCTACTACGGTACGCAGCTCATCAAGCGGCGCACCCGTGACCTGAAGCGTTCTTTGGTCACGACCGGATATGTTGAGTCCGTGCCAAGGACGCGGAACAATCCCCACGGGCTGCTGATTACCAACTGGAGGACGCTTGAAAACAAGGATTTGGACTACTAATGCGATTTGGATATGAGAATCAGAAAGAAACTTCGGGAAAGCAGGCTAAGGACGCACCTGCAAATCCGCGCATGGCTGCAACCCAAACTGGGAAAGGCCGGGGAAAGACTCCGGTTGGCCGGTCGCATCCGTCTGGCGAACATTTGGGCACGGAAGCATCCGAAAAGGACTTTTGCCTGTGTTACGGGAACATTGTCGCTCTTACTGGTATGCTCCCTTATCATGAACAATAGCAGGCCGGACGGGACGGACAACGCACACGGCATCGGCGTCATTGCCAATATGGAACCCTTGTTCCAAGGCTTCCGCACCATACAGTCGAACAAAGGCCTGCACCGTGCCACGATACAGGAGCTGGCGGACAGCGGACGGGCCATCCGACGGGAACTTGACTCCCTGATAGCCATGCCTCGGAAAACGCACGGTGACTCCCTGCGGATTGTCAGGCAGTACAAGCGGCTGGAGAACATTGTAAAATTCATCAATAACAACGGAGAACATGATTAAAGTCAATTTCAAACAACCCAAGTACATCTTCCCGGCGGTCATCTTCATACCGCTGTGCGCCCTGGTGTATTTCGTGATGCAGACTTTTGGGGGCGGCGGAGAGCCGGAACAAGCCGTGGCCACCGACCGCATCAACACGGAACTGCCCGAAGCACACGCCGAGGAAGCCGGGGACAAAATGTACGAGATGTCGCGCCGCTTCGGCGACGAGGACGCCTTTACCGCCGTGGGAGGCATTGGCGAGGAAAAGGAGGAGAAAGAGGAGCCGGGACACGGCTACAGCGAGGAGGAACTGGACGAGCTGGACGCAGCGGAAGCGGAGCGAATCCGGCAGCAGCAGGAAATGGAGGAACTGGAACGCTCGCTGGCGGAGTCCAGGCGGCACATCAATTCATACGCCTACGGTAATAATACACCTTCAGACCGTATGTCTGATGGAAGCAGTGGCATGGGCTACACTTCGCAGGACGACTTCGCCCGTGACCTGGAGGAAATCCAACGCCGCAGCTACGAGAGGCAGAAGGCCATCGGGCGCGGCCTTGGGTTCGGCGACCCGGAAGCGGAAGAGGCGGCCAAAAGGCAACGTGCCGACTCGCTGGCGAGAATCCGCAAGGAAGAGGCGGAACGAAACCGCCCGAACCTTGTCATCAAGTCTGCCGACACCAATGCGGACAAGTTCCATACGGTGGCCGCTCCCGACGGTGCGGCGGAAGCCAGGCTGATACGCGCCATGATTGACCAGACAACCAAGGCCAAGGAAGGCACGCGCCTGCGCTTCAAGCTGCTCGACGACGTGACGGTGAGCGGCACCAAGTTGAGGAAAGGCACTTACCTTTACGGCACGGTGACGGGATTCTCCAGCCAGCGCGTGAAGGCTACCATCACCAGCATACTTGCCGGGGACAAGTTCATCAAGGTCAAGCTGTCCGTATTCGACAACGACGGCATGGAGGGCTTCTACGTGCCCGAATCCTCGTTCCGCGATTTCGTGAAGGACGCTAGCTCCAACGTGGTGCAACAGGACATCAACATCGAGTCCGACGGTGGCTACGGTTCCGGCATATCCGGCGAGGCCATTGCCTTGCAGGCCCTGCAGAACATGTACAACTCCGCCACTTCCGCCCTGTCTTCCAACATCCGGAAGAACAAGGCGAAAATCAAGTACAACACCATCGTCTATCTCATCAACTCGGACGATGCAAGGTGAACATAATTTGAAAGACAAATACGCATTTATATGAAAGCAAGAACCATCTTACTGACTTTGCTCTGTGCCGTGGGCATGGCCGCCTACGCCAACGAGAAAATCTATGTCAACCGGGATGTGACCACACACATCGTCATGCCCGAACCCATCAAGCTGGTGGACATCTCCACCCCGAAGATTGCCGGGAATCAGTGTACGGACAACATCGTCCGCATCAAGCCGTACCATGATGAGGGTGATTCCATACAGTCCGGCGGCTACACGGAGAACGAGCTGCTGGGCACCATCACGCTCATCGGGGAAAGACACATCGCGCAATATGACGTCCTTTATACCGAAGAGCCAGGACAGGCGGCCGCCATCTTCGAGGTGCCGTACACCCACACGCAGTCCTACATCAACCCAGAAGTCACCATGCCCATGTCCGAGATGGCACGCTATGCGTGGGCGGTGTACGGCAGCAGGCGCAAGTACAACCAGATCGTGACGAGGGCGCACGGGATGAAGGCCACGGTCAACAACATCTACGCCGTCGGGGATTACTTCTTCATCGACTTTTCACTGCGCAACAAAACGAAGATTCCCTACGACATCGAGGAAATCCGCGTGAAGCTCACGGACAAGAAGGAGACCAAGGCGACCAACTCGCAGACTATCGAGCTGTCGCCCGTATTCACGCTCAACTCCACGAGGAAGTTCAGGAAAGACTACCGCAACGTGATGGTGCTGCCCAAGCTGACCTTTCCCGACGAGAAGGTACTGCGCATTGAAATATCCGAGAATCAGATCAGCGGACGGGTCATCGTGCTGACCGTCGAATACGAGGACATCCTCCATGCGGACGGCTTCGATGCCGACATCCTGAAGGATGCAGCCTACTATCCTTATTACTATATCTCTTATTCCGACAAGCAATGAAGAAGTTTTTGAAGAAGTTTTTAATCACCTTATTCAGTGCGGTCGTTGCCATTGGCGCGTCCGCACAGGACGGCAAGCTGACGGTAAACGCCGGCTTCCTGTTTCCCTCCACACTGAACGCGACCGTAGGTTACGAGCATCCGCTGTCATACGGAAATGCCGTGGAGCTGTACGGCGAGGCCGGTACTCATTGGCAGGAAAAGGATTTCTGGAAAGGCTACTATTGGGACGGCGGCATTGTCTACAAGCACCGGCTGGTGCGTTACAAGAACGGAATGCTCCGTTTCCGCTTCGGCCCTCAGTTCGGCGCGGTACAAAAGCGGTTCTTCATCGGGTTGGAGGGAGGGTTTGAATACAGCTATGTGTTCCGTAACGGCTGGGAGTTCGCCCTGATACAGAAGAACAACGTGAACTTCCTGCACGGAGATACGTTCCGCAACGGGTTGTTGCTTGGAATGAGAATTCCTTTTTAACCACTTGTAAATAAAACAGAAGGCATGGCATTTGAAGAGACAAGGGAACAACAGCAGATGTACAACTATTTCCGCAGTTGCATTTACATCTTCCTAATCATAGAGATTGTGATGAACCTACCCGTCACGGCGGACAACCGCGTCACACAGTTTATACTCGACCTGCTGGCGCGCTTCAAGGTGTTCAACACCGTGTCGGGCTGTAAGCTAGCGGAGCTGGTGTGCATCTGCATCGTCTGTATCGGCACCAAGGCGAAGAAGGCGTTGAAGTTCAATGTGCGCACGATGGTGGTCTATCCCGTGCTGGCCGGGCTAACCCTTGTCGGGCTGTGCTTCGTGTTCCACGGGATGTATTTTGGCGTCAGCTGGTTCGGCTTCCCGGCCAACCGCATCTTGTACGCTCTCTGCTCCGTGGTGGGCACCATGCTGGTACACCAGGGTCTGGACGGCATCGCCAAGTATTACAACAACAAGGTGGGCGAAGACCGCTTCAACTTCGAGAACGAGTCGTTCCAGCAGTCGGAGGCATTGGTCGCCAACAACTATTCGGTGAACATCCCCATGATATACTATTGGAAACGGAAAATGCACAGGGGATGGATAAACATCATCAACCCGTTCCGTGGGACTATCGTTCTCGGTACGCCCGGTTCGGGAAAGTCGTTCGGCGTCATCGACCCGTTCATCCGGCAGCACGCTGCCAAGGGTTTCGCCATGATGGTCTATGACTTCAAGTACCCCACGCTTGCCAAGACGCTCTTCTACCAGTTCTGCAAGAACAGGAAGGCCGGCAGGCTGCCTGCTAACTGCGGCTTCCGCACCATCAACTTTACCGACGTGGAATATTCAGACCGCATCAACCCCATACAGCGGAAATACATCCCCGACCTTGCGGCGGCTTCGGAAACGGCGGCGACCCTGCTGGCGTCGCTCAACAAGGGCGGTGGCGAGAAGAAAGGCGGTTCGGAGGCGTTCTTCACCAATTCGGCGGAGAACTTCCTCGCGGCCATCATCTACTTCTTCGTGAACTTCCACCCCGTGGGCTTCAAGGACGGCAGGAAGCTCAGACGCTTCATCCTACACGATGGAAAGAAGCTGGAAATCGTGATAAAGAATTGGGACGACTTCAACGCCATAGACAAGGACGGCAATGTAGTGCTGGACTTCGTGGACGAGAAAGGCAATGATGTTTCCACGGACGAGGACAGGATGTTCGTGGACTTGAACGGTTACAGCTACAAGGACCGCACGGGAAAACTGATACGTATCGACCGCTGCTGGTACGAGGACAGGGACGGTAACGAGGTGGAGCCGGACACCATTACGGGGGAATATTCGGATATGCCGCACGTGCTCTCTTTTTTGGGCAGGCCATACGACCAGGTGTTCAACATCCTCATGCAGGACGACAAGATTGCTTCTCTCATGGCGCCGTTCAAGAGCGCTTACGAGAACAAGGCCAACGACCAGTTGGAAGGAATGGTGGGCACGCTCCGCGTCAACGCCGCAAGGCTCGTGTCGCCGGAGGCCTACTGGGTGTTCACCGGGGACGACTTCGACCTGAAGATTTCCGACAGGGAGCATCCGAGCTATCTTGTGATAGCCAACGACCCGGAGAAGGAGCAGGTCATCGGATCGCTCAACGCCCTCGTGCTGAACCGCCTAATAACCCGTGTGAACTCAAAGGGGAACATCCCGGTGAGCATCATCGTGGACGAGCTGCCCACGTTGTACTTCCACAAGATAGACCGACTTATCGGTACGGCACGCTCCAACAAGGTGGCCGTGACATTAGGTTTCCAGGAGCTGCCACAATTAGAGGCCGACTACGGCAAGGTCGGGATGCAGAAGATTATCACCACGTGCGGCAACATCTTCATGGGGGCTGCACGTAACAAGGAGACGCTGGAATGGGCGCAGAACGACGTGTTCGGCAAGGCCAAGCAGACCTCGCGCTCCATCTCCATCAACGACCAGAAGGTTTCCACCACCATTTCAGAGAAGATGGACTACCTCGTGCCTGCCGCCAAGATAGCGGACATGGCCACGGGATGGCTGGCCGGACAGGCGGCGCGTGACTTCACCGCCACGGACGAGAGGATGCTGGACAGGTTCGACATCGAGCAGTCGGAGGAGTTCAAGACCACCAAGTATTTCTGCAAGACGCACTTCGACATGAAGAAGATAAAGGACGAGGAAGAACACTATGTGCCGCTGCCCAAAATCTACGAGTTCAAGAACGACAGGGAGAAGGAAATTCTGCTCAACCGCAATTTCAAACGGGTTAATCAGGAGGTAGAGGATATGGTCAAGGAACTGCTTGGAATGAGTTAAGGATTTGTCTAACTGTCCTTGATAATAAATTGAATGATAATAATATATGGATATTAGTTCAACTTCATATCCGTTAAAGTCGCTTCCTTTATTTAGCGGCAGCGCATTGAAAATCATCGCCGTGCTTTCAATGGTAACAGACCACTGCGCATACTATCTCATGGACGGCAATACCTGGGCTTATGAGGTAATGCGGTGCTTCGGGCGTATCGCCTTCCCCGTGTTCGCTTTCCTGGTTGCGGAAGGCTTTGCCCATACACGTAACCGGATGCGATACTTCCTTTCCCTCCTGTTGTTCGCTGTCATCAGCGAAGTGCCGTGGTATCTGCTGAACGGAGCGGACGGCACACACAACGTGATGTTCACGCTGGTCTTGGGAGTGTTGGCGTTGGCCGCTTTCGAGAGGCTTCGGGAGCATCGCGTCTTATGCTGTTGTTCCATATTGATGACGGCATGGCTGGCGGCATGGTTGGGAACGGACTACGAATGGCGGGGTGTCCTGATGATTGTGGTATTCTACCTGTTGGGTATGGTCAAGAATATACCAGTCACTTTGCGCAGGATGTTGCAGTTGCTCTTTGCCTTTCCGCTGATGATGCACTACGGCATAATTGGTGCGTTGTTTGCTTGTGTAGTCATCTTCCTGTATGATGGCACAAGAGGTTTCATCCACGGGAATGTGGCCAAGTATGGATTTTTTTAGTAGATGACAAAATATAAATTATGTTGTTATATGCCTAATTATTAGGTGTTTATATTTGCAAAAGTCCCTAAGAATCAGTATCTTTAAAGAAAAGTTTGCCCGCTTTTTCGTATGAAGACAACTGACTTTAAGGACTTGGGCAAAGTTAACCAAATCCTTCCGATTATGCAAGAACATTTTGGGAAATCGATGAATCTGGCCCGCATAAAGTTTATGGCTTTCATGCTCCATGCCCTGTGTGTAGTACAGACCGTAAGCCTCCATAAACTCGCGGCGGCAATGCCAACCTCTGTTGAAAGGGACTCCAACCTTCGCCGCATTCAAAGATTCATAGCCAAGTACGCCCTCAACTTTGACCTTGTGGCGCAGATGATATACTCTCTGCTTCCCGTCAAGACAGGGCTGGTGCTGAGCATGGACCGTACAAACTGGAAGTTCGGTGATTTCAACATCAACATCCTCATGCTCGGCGTGGCATACAAGGGGATTGCATTCCCATTGATGTTCAGCCTTCTGCCTAAGAAAGGGAACTCCAATTGGAAGGAACGCAAGGCAATCGTTGAACGATTTGTCCGGCTGTTCGGCTCCGAATGCATCGACTCTCTTGTTGCCGACCGGGAGTTTGTCGGCAAGGATTGGATCGGTTGGCTCAACCGCAATCATATACGATATTATATCCGGATCCGGCAGAATTTCTGGCTTGTCAAGCCTTCCACAGGGGAAAGAATCCGTGCATGGTGGCTCTTCAATTCCCTGAAAGTGGGGCAGGAAAGATTTTATTACAAGCTTTTCCTGCACAAAGGTGAGTACGTTTATCTTGCCGGAAGCCGAATCAAGAACTCCGACGGTGTGCCTGAACTTCAGATCCTCATCTGCTTCAACCGCCCGGAAAAGGGTGTCGACACTTATAAAAGGCGATGGGAGATCGAGACCGCATTCCGGGCTATGAAATCTTCCGGATTCAATATCGAAGACACGCATTTGCGCGACACAGAGCGGATTGCAAGACTTCTGGCAATGGTTTGTATTGCTCTTGTATGGGCGTATCTCGTTGGGGAACATAAAGATGAAAACGTAAAGCCTATAAAGACATTGAAACATGGACGTAAAGCCAAATCTTTAGTAAAGTACGGCTTAGAGGAAATCTCCAACGTGCTTTTTCGACCAATTTATGTCCCGAAATTTGATGTATTCAAATTTTTGTCATGTACTTAGATGGATTTTATATTTTCTATCCGGCGCATCTGTTTCTTTTATGGCGCCTTTGAATGTTCACTTCAACAGGAAGGCAAACAAACGCTCGTCTGAGTTCGGAAACAATCCTTGAAAATGTCGTTCCATCCGCCGACGCGACTCTTCGGGAGTGCGGTCGGGATGACAGCTGTCTTTGCCCAAGAATGCTTCAGGTGTGGTGAGCAACGACCAGCCCCAGCCATAGTCGCGCCCATGCCGGTCTTTCGGATATACAAAATCTTCCGTGACGATACGGCAGCCCATTTCAAGACGTGAGACATAGGTGTCGAACCTACCACGCATCTTCGCTCCCGTAAAGCCGCAGGCTTTGCGCAGGTCACGGGTTATCATACTGCCGTTCTCCTGCAATATCTGGAGTATCATGTCCTCAATGCTGTCTTCCTCCGGATGTGGAAACACGCTCCGGCGCCAGTTGCAGAAGTCCGGCCACCACTCACGGCTTATGAAAGCGGCTTTCCGGTCGAAGAACTTGCCGTATGCGCATCCGCTCTCCCGGATGATGTCGCCTTTCCATTCCCATAGTGGCCATTCCCATCCGCCGTCGGGCAACGTGACGTAGCGGCACTCCTCGTCAACCGCCTCTTCCGCCGACCATCCGTTCAGTCCCATGCGCAGCAACGGCAGGAAGCCGATTTCGTTGATATATTCAATCAGTCCGCTGCAATTATGAATTTCGTTTATCTTCATGGCAACTTCCTTATGTATTCGGACTGGAGTTCCTTAGAATCTTATCCATGCTCTTCCCTTTGGCAAGTTCGTCAACGAGCTTGTCAAGATACCTTATCTCGCGCATCAGGGGTTCTGCAATGTCCTCGACGCGGACACCACAGACCGTTCCCTTGATAAGCAGGCGGTCGGGATTCAACTGTGGGGCGTTCTGAAAAAAATCGCCGTATGTAATGTCGGTGGCGAGAATTTCCGTAAGCTGTCCGGGCGTGTACCCTGTGAGCCATTGCACAATCTGCCGCACCTCGCTTTCCGACCGTCCCTTCCGTTCGGCCTTGGCAACCAGCAAGGGATAGACCTTGGCCAACGGCATCTGATATACTTTGTTCGTTTCCATGACACATTTATATGATGGCTGTTCACGTTCGTTTATATTGGGACAAAGTTGCTGTTCTTTTGCTAATCAGGCAATTTCCAGCTCGTTTCTTGTCATATTCTACAAAATTTTAGGAAAAGGCGTCGGAAATCATAGGTTTATGCACTTGTAATTATCTATATTCCGCCATAATTTGGTTTATGCTATTCGCCATATTTCACAATGCTGTAACCGTGATGAAACATCAAGATGCTATTTTTGTCATCAAATCCATTAAACATTCGTATCATGAAAGAAAAGGACCTGCGCAAAGAAGCCTATAAAGAAAGCAAGAAGAGCCAACGAAAGGAAACGGTTATTGTCTTTGCAGTAATAGCCGGGGCAGGTGCTCTTTTCTGGTGCGCATTGATTCCGATTAATTTTTGGTTTGGCTGTGGATTAGGCCTTTTCTTAATCGCAGTGGCTTGCTTCTTTGCCCATGCTACCTGGAAGAGGCATCAGACGGAGCTTCACGCGGTTGCGCAAGGTATCTTGACGGAAGCCGAAGTGGTGGAACTGAAGGATGAAAAGGACTCTGACGGCAAGCTGACGACAATGGCCGTCTATGAATTTGCCTTGCCCGGAGGCTCGAAGCACCGCTTCAAGGAATCCGTTTCTTCCTCGATGGCAGGGATTTTGGGGCTGATACGGGTGGGCGTCAAGCTTCCCCTGTTTGTTGACCGGAATAATCCGGACATTTTCTATAAGATGAAACACCGCCTTACGGAACAATCCGTTCCGGATATGGACGATGCCGTCATCAGCCAATACCTCGGAAAGTATGGGAATAGCTTGGACAGGCTACGGCCTGAGGAGGTTGTCCGGGGATACAAGATGTTCGGGCGGATATGGAGGACATTCTTAGGGCTCGTCATCGTCGGTGCGTTGGCAGGCATCGGTTTCGTGGTGTACAATAACTGGCGGAATATGCGCCATGACGACATCGGGCTTCCTCTCGGCGTGTTTATTTCCCTCATAGGCACTACGGAGGTCTACCAGTATTTCCCCGAAACCAATGAGTGGAGCTACTATGCAGATGATTTTGGTGTAGCGCGGACAGCCCGTTGGCGTTATGACAGCAAATGCCGCAAGCCGCTCCAACTGGGCTACACCGGTGCCTCTTTTACATCCCAAGGGGCGAGCGACTGGCCGGAACTGCTCATTCCCGAAAGTTACCGTGATCGGTTGGACGAGTTTGCCGCAGACAAGACGGACAACAGTTTGACTCCTCCATGATTTATCATTTGTCCTATTCACTAAAAAACAAATTCATTATGTATCCCGACAGAGAGAAGGCATTGGCCAAAGGCAGACGGAAAGGCAAAACCTTTATCCGCGTATTCTGCGGCATATTTATTTCGGTAGGTATTATCCTGCTCATCGTCGGCATCGCCGTTGGTGTCAGCGGCCACACATTCCGGCAAAAGGCTGAACCGACGGATGCCGTTATCTTGGCCATGCGCGGAGCGAGCAGCGAATCGTTGGGTACTCCTGTCGTGGAATATACCGTAGACGGAAAATCCTATACAGCCATGCTCAACATGGCATCCTCGTCCATGTATCCGGGCAAGCGGATAACCATATATTATCAGAAAAACAATCCGCGGGAAGTGCGCTATCTGGACGATAACGGTTGGCTGATTCTCATCTTCGCGTTTATAGGAACCGTGTTTACCGGAATAGGGACGGCCTTCTGGCTGGTGAAACGCAGCCATGAGCGGAAAGCCCGTCAGCTGTTGGCAACGGGGGAAGTGGTGGAAGCGGAAATTACAGGCATCGGTGAAGATACAAGCAGTTCGATGAACGGACATCATCCTATCATGGTCAGTTGCCGCTACACCGCACCGGATGGACGGGTGTACTTCTTCCGCAGCGGTTCCTTCTGGTATGAAAGCTACGAGATAGCCCCGAAGAAGAAGGTGCGCGTGTATGTGGACCGCAACAATCCGGCAAATTATTATGTAGATGTGGACAGTGCCGTAGGATAAAGAGTCATCCCTTTATGCAAAGAATTATGCGGCTATTGAAATCATTTATCGTTTGGATATGCTTCATCCCTGTGGCAATACTCAATGGCGGATTGCGTGAATATGTACTGGTCAAGTTTATTGGAGAAGAAACGGCATTACCCGTGAGCGGGATATTGCTAAGCGTATTCATCTTTCTGGTAACATGGCTGATTCTTCCCCGTTTGGTAAAAGGCTGTGGCATGAAAGGCTGTCTGGCAATAGGTGTTTGCTGGGCGTTATTGACCGCAGCCTTCGAGTCTGCCGCCGGAATTACCGGAGGCAGTACCATTACGGAAATTCTTGCCGCCTACAATCCATCGACGGGCAATCTGTGGGTGCTTGTATTGGCGACGACATTACTGTCACCTGTGCTGCTGAAAATGTTCAAACAGATTTAATTTAGAGGTATTGCTCCAATATACGGCTTAGCGAACGGACATACCTTGGGTCTTCCGCATAGCCGATGTTCTTCAGCCAAAGGAGATAGTCACCGCCCTTGAACTTGTACTGTACCTTGGTATAATAGGCCCGGACACTTTCCGTCCAATGGCCGAACTCAAAGTATTTCCCTGTCCGTGGGTTGGTCAGGCCGAACAGATTGTGCTTGTTCCTGCATACCGGGGAGGTGAACCATCCGGTTTCAAGGATGGCCTGTGCCAATACGATTTTCGGATGTCGTATACCGTTTCGTATGATTTCCGCATAGAGGTTGGGAATGGTCAGTTCGGGAAGCTCTGATTTCGGGGATGTCCTTTTGTTACCTTTTTGGCCTTTTCCCTTATTCTTTTCCTTTATCTGGATATTTATGTGCAAGGTGTCGTTTCTGACACTTTGCACATCGTTTCTGATTGTATCATTCTCTTTTGCAGTTGCTTGCATTGTTTTCCTTCCGGAATCGGGCATTAAGTCCGAGTCTTTGGTAATGGTGTAGAACTGTGCGGAAGCCGTGACGGGCAGAAGCAACAATGTCAGTGACAGCAGAATAGTGTTGCGCATTTCTTTTTCTCGCTTGGGTGAAAATACTTTTGCAGGGTGTTCAGGCGGTTCCGGCCGCAAAATTAACCCGTAAAAACAAGTTTGAAGAAATGGACAACAGAAATTTATCCGAAACGCTGCCCTACGGAAAGCTGGCGATGCTGGGCATTGACAGGGAAAAGGCAGACCTCCTGCCGCAGAAGGTGAAGGAAAAACTGCTCTCCGGCGAAATCACGCCCCTTGTGCAAGTATCCATCCGTGCGCAGAATGGCAATGCTGTCACGCTGCCGCTCAAACTCCAGATGGTGGCCGACAGGCAAGGCAACCCGGCTTTGATGGCCTATCCCGTCAGGGCGGCTCTCGAAACGGAACGCAACAAGGCTATCGCCCTGACGGGACAGGAAGCGGAACGCCTCAGAAAGGGGGAAGTCATCCAAAAGGCCGTGGATGTGAACGGCGAAAAGACCCGGCAGTACCTCCAGCTTGACCCGGAAACGAAGTCCGTCATTCACCGACGTGTAACTGAAATACGGCTGGAACAAAAGCTGAAGGACATGGAGAAGGTGAACGACATCGAGCTGGGCACGCAGCAGAAGCAACAGGTACGTGACGGCAAGCCCGTGGAACTCAACGTAGGCGGCGAAAAGGTGTCGGTCGGCGTTGACCTGAGGGAGCCGCAGGGTTTCAAGGTCATCAAGGGCGACCTGAAGGAATGGGAACGGCAGCAGAAGATTCGTTACGACGAGCTGCATCCCGAATACCTCGGACTGGTGCAGACCAACAACAACCGCTGGGAATACCGGAAGGTCGTGGACAGGCAGTCGCAGGAACGCGCCACGAAGCTGCATTACCCAAAAGAAAATATCACTCAAAGTCTTAAACGCTAAATCCATCCGCTTATGGCGAAAAAAGCAGAACTGGAAAATGTCCCAGACGTATTGGAACAGTTTAACGCGCTGAAACAGAAGCATCCCGACGCCATGCTTCTCTTCCGTAAGGGGGATTTCTACGAGATGTACAGGGAGGATGCGGTCAAAGCTGCCACTGTCCTGGCCATTACGCAGACCAGCAGAACCTTTCCCGGAGAGAAAGAGCCGGTCAAGTTCGCTTCGTTTCCCTATCATGCTTTGGACGTGTATCTGCCCAAACTGATACGCTCCGGGCAGAGGGTGGCCATCTGTGACCAGCTCGAAACACCCAAACTGAAAAAGGAAGAGCAAACCAAGCAAAAGACCGGGGAGAAAACCAAGGTAAAGGTAAAAGAAGAAATCATACCCAACAATACCGATATGGCAAAGAAGAAGAAAGAACAGGCCGTGCAGGACAAGCCTGTCCAAACTGACCCCAATGAGGTGAAGGAGAAACCTGCCCGTCAGAAAAATACGGAACAGAAGGCCGCTGCGGAACAGAAACCCGAAGCAAAGGCAGATGCCAATGTGGAACAGCAGGCCGGGGCGAAAAAGGAACGTAAGCCGCGCGAGCCGCAGATGGTGACGGCCGACGGCGGCAAGGTGACCCACGGCCATGCCTACCAGGGCAAGGACAACCCGGAGGATTGGTACTTCACCGCCAAGATTGACGGCCAGCAGCTCAAGCCGCAGAAGATGGATGCCGCCGACCTCGCCGCCTATCAGAAGAAAGAGCTAACCGTACCGCAACTGATGGAGCGTTACTATCCGACAAAGCTGATGCCGAAAGTGCCGGAGGACACCTACAGATTCCCCCGGCAGATGGAGGGTGCGGAAGGTTCCGTCGCCATCGAGAAGTTCAATGTCTACAAGGAGAAGGACGAGCAGCGCCCCGACTTCGGCAGGTACAAGTTCTATGCCCAAGTGGGTGACGCAAGGATGTCCGCCGTGGCCTCGCGCCAGGATCTTAACGCTTACTTCGACAGGGTGATGACACCCAACCAGCTTATCGAGAAAAACTTCGGCGAACGGCTGCACCTGAAATCCGCCTACGAGAAGTACCGGCTTCCCGAAGGCGTTGACCCTAAGGGGATCCGTGTGGCGAAAGACCATACCGACAACAAGTGGAAGGTGTACGTGGACATGGGCGACAAGGGCAAGACCGCCAAACATGAAATCTCTTTTGACGACGGCTATTCGCTTTTCAAGACCCATACCGCCACGCGCGAGCAGATTGCCGCCAAGTACCTTACCCCGGAAATCAACGGGTTGCTTTCGGCACAGACTGCCAAGCTGGAAAAATCAAACTCCATGAAAATGTAAAGCAGACTATTTAGAATCAGAACCAAACAGTATAAACATCAAAAGAACAGGAATATGTCAACACCAATGAATCACGAGGAGCTGGTTGAACTCCTTCAGGAAGGCAAAATAGGTTATCTCCGCTTCGTGCTGGAGGGCGAGAACGGACAGGACTATCTGGAGTGGTGCCGTGCGCACGGCACAGACCCTTCGGACGAGTCCGCCGAGTTTTATGTGGAACAGACGGACATCATGCAGATGGAACGCCAGCTAATCGACGACGAGGACTATGGCATCTGGAACTAATCCGTCATACACCAGTTCCGGACAGGCGGCCATAGACCGCTTCGCCGAAATGATGATTAGGCGCATGGAGCAGATGAAGGCGTCCGACTGGAAGAAAGGCTGGATTGGCGGTGCGTCGGGGTACACCGGACTGCCACAGAACGTGGGAGGACGTAACTATTCCGGCTCCAATTCCTTCTTCCTGCAACTCCACACGGCGGCTAATGGCTACGACCTGCCCGTTTACCTGACCTTCAAGCAGGCGCACAACCTGAAAGCGCACGTCCTGAAAGGTGAAAAGGCGTTTCCCGTGGTGTATTGGGACATGATGGTCAAGGACAAGGACGGGAAAAGGATAAGCAGCGACGAGTACCGCACCATGACGAAGGAGGAAAGAAAGGATATGGAGGTCATCCCGTTCGTCAAGGCGTTCCCCGTGTATAACGTGGCACAGACCAACCTGGCCGAAGTGCAGCCCGAACGGATGCAAAAGCTCATGGACAGGTTCAGGCTGCCCGAACTCCGCGACACGGAAGGCATGTATGCCCACGCCGCACTCGACAGGATGATAGAAACACAAGGCTGGGTCTGCCCGATACAGGCGGACAAGCGTGTGGACGGGGCCTATTATTCCCCCTCGCACGACATCGTGGTGGTTCCCATGAAGGCGCAGTTCAACACGGGCGGCACGCCGGAGGAAACGTACCGTGGCGGCATGGAGTTCTACTCCACCATGCTGCACGAGATGGCCCACTCCACCATGACACCGGAACGGCTCAACCGTGACGCCATAGGCAGGTTCGGCGATCCGAAGTACGCCAAGGAGGAGCTTGTCGCCGAACTGACGGCGGCGATGATAAGCCACTCGATGGGCTTTGACTCCAAGGTGACGGACAACTCCGCCGCCTATCTGGACTCATGGATTGGCGTATTGAAGCAGGAGCCGAGATTCATCGTCTCGGTCATGGCGGACGTGAACAAGGCTTCTGACATGATACTCGACCGTGTGGATAGGCAGCGGCTGGCCTTGAACGAGCAGCCCTACCTGGCCAAGAACGACCCGCTCGCTCCGCTTGACCCAAGCGAGGAAGTGCCGTTTCGGAACGCTGCCATCGTCAAGACACGCAGCGGTGACTATGCCATCCGTGCCTCGTATGGCGGTGTGGAGCTGGGCCTGAAGAAGGTATCGAAAGGCACGGCAAGGACTTACTTCCAACTGACGGACTACAAGGACAAGGCGGCCTTCCTGAACATGACGGCACGCAGGACATTCGGGCCGGAGATTGCCATGATGGGCAGGACGCAGGCCGTAAGTGCCAAGATGGGTATTTAATCCTAAAAAAATACGGTATGCCGGACTACAAGGTAAATTTCAAAGAACTCAAGGCGCGTGTCGGCGTGACCGATGTGGCTTACGCCCTCGGCTACCGCCTTGACCGCAAGGCCGGCGTGGGGCGTTACATCGAGCTTGTATTGGGTGACGGACGGGAGAAACGTGACACCATCATTGTCAGCCATCCCAATGACAGAGGTGCCCAGACGTTCTTCCGCCGGGACGGTTCCAAGGGGGATGTACTTACGCTTATCCGTGAGAATCTGGATGCCTTCCTCGTCACCGGCAAGGATGAGTGGCAGAAGGTAGCCAAGGTCATGGCACGCTTCGCCAATATGCCCGAACCGGAATACCATGAAGATTGGGAATACCTGAAATCAGCCAAGGCTGCATCAGCTTTTGATATTTCACGATATGAAGTGAAGCAAATAGACATGGAGCGCATTCCTCAGATCTTCCACCAACGCGGACTATCCGATGAAACGGTCAGACAATTTGCCCCATTCGTTTTTCTCATACGGGACAGACGGAACGGGAATTTTGATGGCTACAACATCGGCTTTCCCTATACCGACACGGATAATCAGGTGAAAGGATATGAAGTACGCGGTTACGGCGGCTACAAGTCAAAGGCTGCAGGCACGGATTCCTCTTCGGCGGCATGGGTGGCCGACTTTTCCGGCGGTAATCCGGAAGCGGTCAGGTGCGTATTCTTTTGTGAGTCCGCCTTCGATGCGATGGCTTTCCACCAGATGAACAGAAACCAGTTGCACCCGGATGTGGCATTGGTCTCCCTCGGAGGGACATTCTCCGACAACCAGATAACCGGTGTGATGAATCGTTTTCCTAACGCCAAGGCTTTCGACTGTTTTGACAACGACATTGCCGGGCGCATCTACGGTCTTCGCATGATTGGCTTGCTGGAGGGCATCCCGATGAAAATCAGCAAAACGGAGGGCTACCTGCAAGTAGAAGCCGGAGGCAAGAGTTTTACTGTCAATCCGGGAAAGGCGTTGCCCTCACAGCTTGCCGCACATCTGCCCGTCCATTATCGCACCGGACAATGGCTACCGCCCAAGGCGTTCAAGGACTGGAACGACTGCCTCTTGAACAAGCCGGTGGCTCCGGTTCTCGTCCCACGCAAGGAGGAACGCGACCGGAATCTGGCGGAGCGGAGAAAAGGTAGTCTCAAAATGTAACGTAACATGGAACATATATGAAAGAAATCAGACTGAAAATGGCCGCCGGGGCGTTGGCCCTGTGGTTGGCCGGAGGCCATACCGTTCCGGCGTTCGCCCAACAGATAGATCCGGCACTGGCCGGTGCGGTGACGGCACAGACGCTGGAACTGAAAAGCCTGCACGACAAGCGCAGGAAGACGCAGGAGAAGATAATCGCCGCCGAAGCCGCCGTGACGGTCGCCCTCGACCGGGTGCACAGCGTGGAGAATAAGATGCTGGAATACCTCTCCAATGCGCAGGGTGCAGTACAGAACCTTTACCAGATCAAACGTGCAGGGGAACTGGTGACGACCGAGATACCGCAGAACTGCAACCTGTTGCTCAAATCGGTGGGGAGCAACCTCAAGGGCACGGCGATAGCGGCCATCGTGTCGGACGAGCTGACGGACGCGGCCACGCAGATGGCGGCGCTCTATCCGTTCATGAAACAGCTCGTGACTTCGGGCAGTTACGATGTGACAGGGGCTGACGGGAAGAACGAGAAGCACAAGGTCAACCTGCTGGACTCTTCAGAACGCTATTACATCGCCAACGAGGTGGTGACCAAGCTTGAAACCATCAACACCGACCTGTTCATCCTGGCCTGGCAGGTGCGCACGCTCTCGTGGAACGACCTCTGGTTCTCGCTCGACCCGGAAGGATGGGCCAATGTGATGTCCGGCAAGAACATTATCGGAGGCATCGTGGCCGACTGGAAGCGTGGATTCAATTAGGATTTTATCATCAAAATAGTGTACCATAATCATACAGCAATGGAAACAGAAAAGAAAATCATCGGCCGCTGCCCCTTGTGCGGCGGCAACGTGGTCAAGACCTGCAAAGGGTACCGCTGTGAGCATAACATCGGCGACAGCCCCTCTTGCGTAATGAACATCAACGCCATCATCGGCAACCGCAAGATGGCGGACGCGGAGGTGGCGGTACTGTTGGAGAAACGCCGCATCCTGCTGGACGGCTTCGCCAGCAAGGAGGGCAAGACGTTCCCGACCGTGCTGGAGCTTGCCGATGACGGCAACATCCTGATGCAGCCGGTCATCGGCAGGTGTCCGCACTGCGGAGGAGAAATCCGTGTGGGAAGCCGGGCGTTCAACTGCTCCAACTATGCCAATCAGAATGCGCCCTGCTCCTTCGCCATCTGGCGCAACATCGGTGGGCACCAGCTCACCCTGGAGGAAGCCAAGGAAATCTGCGAGAAGGGCATCACTTCTTCGGAACTGGAGATGTACCGTGAGGACGGCAGCATCTACCGCAAACGGCTCGGCGTGTCGCCGGACAAACTTCAAATTGTGAAGATATGAGACCGGGGATGAAGATTGGGATAATACTCGCCTCCATCGTGCTGTTCTGGAGCGGCGTGTTTTGTCTTGTCTGCTGTTCGGACAATCTGAATGGCCGTGCGGCGGACATGGCCGAAAAGGCATTGAGGGCATCGGTGGACAATCCCGAATCCATACGGATATTGGCTGTCAGCAAGCCGGATTCCGTGTTCGGGCATACCTACATCACGCAGGAGGAGAAGATGGCCCTTTCCATGGCCATGGTGGAAATCAACAGGAAGGTGATGGAAGCGACGGACGGGCTGGAGGACTTCGACCCGGACGACAAGGAGACGGCCGCCCTGATGGAGCGGCAGATGTCAGCCATGTCGGGCCTGAGGCGGCTGATGGACTTCGGCGGCCCGCTTGACGGGAGTCCGCAACCGTTCAGCGGCTGGAAGGTCAAGGTTGACTTCGAGGGCGTGGACGCGGACGGACAGGGCTATCATTCTGAATACTGGTTCATTCTGGACAAGGAGGCGCAATGCGTGGTGAAGTCGTTTGAGATACCCTTGCCGTAGAAGGCTAAGAATTTTATTCCTGGATATATTGAAATCTCGGTGTCATCGGTTATGGCATCGGGATTTCCTGTTCTTGAACCTATGGGCGTTCCGCTCCGGCAGATTTTCCGCTACAAAGCAACGGAAGGCCGTGGCGGCGGCGAACGACGCTCCTCTTGCCTGCGTGGAAAGCGTCCGGCAGCCTTCCGCGATTTGTGCCAAATCGGGTATTCCGGCCTCTTTCCACTGGTCACGTCCGCCTTTTGCCCCTTGCGCCTTCCGTCATGCCGTACCGTAAAATCCCGGAGCGGAAGCCGCAAGGCTTCAAACAAAAGGGAAAAAGATTAGAACTTCAAAATTCAGACGTTATGGCAATAAAACTCATTGACAGAGAGGAAAGTGTCAGCTACAAGGGCTGTATTTATGAGCTTACCTTGTTGTGGGACAGGGAAAGCGTCCGCAAGTGCTTCTGCGGTATGCCGCCGTTTTTCGCCCACATCCGCAAGGACGGAGCAAACTTCGCTATAATAGATTGTTATTCAAACGACAATGAGCGGTTTGTCGTAAAGAAGTTCATGCCGTCCTTACTGGCAAGGCCGGACTGGCAGGTGCGCTTCGACAGGGACATCAACACCATACCATTTTTGGAACTGCTGGCAGGACTGCCGATTTAACCGTATGGATTTTATCAACGTAAAAACAAGGACATATGAAAGGAACAGAACATTTCAAGGAGATTATCAAGAGTTATCTTGACCAGAGGGCAAAGGAAGATGAGCTTTTCCGTGCCAAGTATGAAACCACGGCACGCACCATTGACGATGTGGTGACTTTTATCCTACACGAAGTGAAAAACTCCGGCTGTTGTGGTTTCTCGGACAGCGAGATATATTCAATGGCGGTACACGCCATAGACGAGCCTGACCTTGAAATAGGCAAGCCGTTGCAGTGCAGTGTGGTGGTTAACCATCATATTGAACTGACGGAGGAGGAAAAGTCGGAACAGAGGGCACTCGCGCTCAAACGCTATCAGGACGAGGAGCTGCGCAAGATACAGGCACGCAATGCGAGGCCGAAAGCCCACAAGCCGCAACCGGAGAGCCAACCGACATTATCACTCTTTGACAACTTTTGAGCATGAAACCGAGGAACAGATTTGAAAAGGCGGTGGCGGCTTCCAACGGGAAGCTGACCGCCCTCAGCCCCAAAGCTGTTGAATGGGCTGTAAGTAATGTTATTGTACATATCGCATTCCGCACGTCCAGCCATAACTGCACGTGCGGTGACTGCGGAGCGAAGTTTGACCATAAAGGGAAAGGCAAGACGGTATGTTGCCCTCATTGCGGACACCGCTTGCAGGTAAGGGACACGTTGAAGCGCAAGGAAGTGCAGTCCTCCTATTTCTCTTCCCTTGAAGTGGTGGACGGCTTGCAAGTTCAGCGTGTGTTCCTGCTGAGAGCCGTATGCCGGAAAGGAATGATGTTGAAAACGTCCTGCATGGAGGTGTGCCGCCTGTGGCTCAATGCCGATGGCAGAATTGCGGTGACATCAAGGGCGAGGACTTTGGGCTGGTATGTGGACAGCTTTAATTGGTGTACAGATATTGACTTGAAACTTTTGTCCGAGGTGCATTGGGTGATTTCCGACACATACGTTTACCCCCGTTACAAGGTGCTTCCCGAACTGAGGCGCAACGGCATGAGAGGCAGGCTTCCCGATGATTGCCATCCGGCAAGGCTGATGAAGGCGTTGCTGACGGACAGCCGGATAGAGACGATGATGAAGTCCAAGGACTTGCAGGCCGTGGCTTACTTTGTGAGCCGTCCGCTGGATTTGGACACGTGCTGGCAGTCGTACAAGGTGGCCGCACGACATCATTACCGCCCGTCCGACTACGGCCTGTGGTGCGATACCGTCCGCTTGTTGGAGCAATGCGAAAAGGACATCCATAATGCTAAGTATGTCTGCCCTATAGACCTCAAAGCCGCCCATGACCATTGGCTGGACAAAAGGAACAAGGCGGCGGAGAAGCGCAGGAGTCAGGAGCAGATGTTGAGAGCCAAGGCGAAAGAGACGGACTTCTATAGGGAAAAGTCCCGCTACTTCGGGATTGTCATCAGCGACGACGACATTGAAATATCTGTGCTTGATTCCATAGAGGCTTTCCAAGCAGAGGGAAGCAGCCTTCACCATTGCGTGTTCCAATGCGAGTATTACGCCAAGGTGGACAGCGTTATCCTGTCGGCACACGACCGCCAGGGCAACCGCATCGAGACCGTGGAATTCTCGTTGAGCCAGGGCAAGGTCATACAGAGCCGGGGGCTGTGCAACTCCAACACGGAATACCACGACCGAATTGTAGGACTTGTAAACGCCAACGCCTACCGCTTCCTGGAGGCGAGGACACCGGCATAATTCCTTGAAATGTTCAGACCCCGACCTGCGCCGTGAGGTGTGGGTCGGGGTAATGTATTCCTTTGAGGTAAGAATTGTGCCGTTCTACTCCTTACTATTGTTTTCCTCCTCTATCAGGGCATTGCGATGATAACCGTGCCGCACAAAAGAGTCCACAAAAATCAATTCCTTGTACCATTCCCCTTTTTCATCCTTTTTATTTTGGAAGCGGAAAAATCCTCTGACGAATATTTCATTGTCATTCACAATCTTGCGGAACCACCTCGAATCCATTACAATTACTTCCTGACCGCTCTCATTCCTGACCTTTTCTTTGCTTTTGTACCCCAAAATCTTATCATCCAATTTAGCGGTTGTTCCAACGGGTACGATGATTGTTTCTACCTTTACATATTTTTTAACGGCAAGATATACCATCAATTTGTTAGCCAACCTCTCATAAATTTGTTCCCGTTCCTCCTTATTCCCGGCAAAAAGCTGGTCATCTGCCGTCAATGTCGGCCACGTGTATATATGCCGTACATTGTCCTTGGTTGATTCTATGTAAAAATACATATACAGGTTGCTAATGCCGCCATCCTCCCTGAACAGCCACACATGCAATGTGTCTTCTCCAAATCCATAAACAATCGTCCCGCAGTCTCTGGAAAGGAGTATGCCACAGACATTATCCTTGTAGAACTCTTGGAAAAGCTGATGGTCAATGCCGTAAAATGATTTTGCGCTTTTCTTCATGACTACCTCAAAAGAGGGCATGAGAAGTTCGGGTAAGCCCCAATCCGGTTGTGTCTGGCGGACATCAGACAGGAATTTCAGGCCATTGGCCAAATATCCAAAATGTTGCTTGTTGCTCAGCATGGGCACGCCGAATTTTCCTTCATCTTCCACGTTGTCAATATTGAGCAGCCAAGATATGATAGGTCGTTTGCGGATTATCATAAGCTATTTATATTATAGGTTCAACTTGCAATGGCAGGAATAGGTTTAATCTTTCCTGTAAGAGTTCGCCACGGTTTCTTCTAATTCTTCGTCAGGAACTTCCTTGCAAAAAATGTAATATACTGTTGTGCTGGTTGAGCTTGCTCCTCCATATGCGCCTACAAATCCGCCCCCAGTGGTAACAGATTTCGTATCGACTAATTCCCATCCTTGAAGAGACATATAATTCAATGCCCCTATCAGGGAGTTGAATTTCAAATCTTTGCCATCAGTTCCCTTGACAGTTTGCGGCTTTCTGTCTGTGCCATCATCAAGTTTTATGGAATTTTTCTTGTATTCCATCTCTACATACAGTTTTTTAGCACATGCAAGCTGTGCTGTCAAAAGTAACACTGCCAATAACACGAAAACCTTTCTCATAATGAATTTAATTTAATGGTACATTTATAATTGAATGTTGTTTTACTCATATATCTTTGATTTTCAATGGTAAGTATAATTTGTAGAGAACACGTTATTCTTGTTGTAGCTTTTCTATCATCCCTCCTGAGATTGATAAGATATTGTCAATCAATAGGATTTCATTTGTCTCTAAAATGACAGTTCTTTCCAACTCATCGTACCTCCGTATTACTCCGGTAATTGTGATATTTCTGCCGCCGTCTTTTAACGTGTCAGGAATAAAATAGATGAATGTAAGATTGGAACGCTCACCGATGTGGTCAATGGCATAGGTCAGACGCCTGGACAGTATCTCCTGTTCGTCCGATGACAGTATCTGCCTCGGTGTGGTCTGCCGTGCGGTCTCAGCTATCGCCTCGTCATGGCCGGTTAGAGCGGCGAAGGGCGCAAACTGGGCGGCACGGTTTATCATCGGCATCGGCTTCCGGGTCTTGGAGACATGGTGCGGCAGGTGGATGATGTCGTCATATCTACTCATGGTGTCCTCCTATCTGCTGGTTGCGTTCCCGCTGGGTGGCTCCGTCCGCATAGTTCAACCCTTTGAGGATGGCGTTCTTGCCGAACTTCTTCTTTATCTGCAGCACGGCTTCCTGGCGGCGGCGTTCCCTAGCCAGCATCTCTTCTTCAGCTTTCTGTTCCTTTTCCTGCTTTTCGTAGTCGGTGAAAAGGTCGAGCTGCACCGCTTTATTGTTTGGCTGTATATCCGCCTCGTGCATAAGATGGTTTGCCGACAGGGTGATGCGGCGTACCAGCAGGTCGGGGTTTACGATGCGGTCGAACAGTCCGCCGGACTTCTCCATGAGGATTGTTTCGGAAGAGGTCGGACGCTCCATGTTTACTGTTCCGTGTGCATGAACCGGGACTTGTCTGCCATAGCGGTCGGTCGCCACTTTGCCCTGATACTTTTCCCTGATATTCCTGTCCGTCAGCGATTCAGTGTCGTAACCGATAGTCAGCACAAGCTGGTCGGTCACCAGTCTCTTGTCAACCAGGTCCAGAGAGAGACTGTCCGCCATTTCCAGTACCACATTCCGTGCCTTGACTGCCGTATAGGGCGACTGGAGCACCTGTCCGCTGCTGACTGAGTTTGTTTCCGGACGGTATGCCTTTATCAAGTCCATAGTCACAGGTTCCCATCCCCAGGCATGGTCTATCAGCAGTTCCGCATTGACCCCGAGCAGCTTATACAGCAAGTCCTCACGCTCAATGGAACAGCGGGCGATGTCGCCCATTGTCAGGATGCCGTAGGCCGCCAGCCGTGCGGCAATTCCACGGCCCACGCGCCAGAAGTCCGTAAGCGGTGTATGTTCCCACAACAGACGGCGGTAAGTCATCTCGTCCAGTTCCGCGATGCGCACGCCGTCCTTATCGGCAGGCATTTTCTTGGCCACAATGTCCATCGCTACCTTGCAGAGATAAAGGTTCGTGCCAATGCCAGCGGTGGCGGTGATGCCTGTCTCGGCCAGCACCTCCCGGATGATTTTCATGGCCAGCTCGTGAGCCGTCATCCGGTAATTCTTCAGGTAGGATGTCACGTCCATAAAAACCTCGTCGATGGAATAGACATGGATGTCCTCCGGGGCGATGTGGCGGAGATATATTTCATAAATGCGTGTGCTGTATTGGATGTAATGCGCCATGCGTGGCTGTGCCACCAGATAGTCCACGGCCAGCTCCCTGTGTGCGTCCAGTTCCTTTTTCGAGTGCGATTTCCCGGAGCGTCCCCGCTGCCGGTTCACCTCACGCACCCTCTGCACCACCTCGAACAGCCGTGGCCTGCCGCCGATTCCATAGCTTTTCAGCGCAGGCGATACGGCCAGACAGATGGTCTTTTCCGTCCGCGACGGGTCGGCCACGACCAGGCACGTGTTGAGCGGGTCAAGTCCCCGTTCCACACATTCTACCGAGGCGTAGAATGACTTCAGGTCAATGGCTATGTATTGGCGTTCGGTATTCATGTTTATTTGTCTCCTTTGTCATAACCTACCGTAGGTTCGGCGGCAATGGCTGTTTCATCCTCCGGATTTCCCAAGATGTAGGGGCGTATCTGTTTGGGTGATACGGATTGCCCCAATGCCGGGTTCAACCGTTCTTTCAGCCTCGTGTTGCGTTTCAGCACCGTCATGTTGCGGATGGCAAATGCGAGTGCTTTCTTCGTGCCGATGAGCACGCATATCTTCTTGGCACGGGTGATGCCCGTGTAAATCAGGTTGCGTTGCAGCATCACATAGTGGGTCATCAGGACGGGCATCACCACGATGGGATATTCCGAACCTTGCGACTTGTGGATGGTGGTGGCATAGGCCAGTGTCAGCTCGTCCAGTTCGGAAACATCGTATTCCACGATGCGCCCTTCAAAGTTGATGTATAAGGTGCGCTCTTCTAGATCGACTGATTCTACGAAGCCCAAGTCCCCGTTGAAGACGTCCTTGTCATAATTGTTCCGCAGCTGCATCACCCTGTCGCCCTGACGGAACGAATAGCCGCTGCGGTTTAGCGACACGCCCGAAGGGTTCAACGCCTGCTGCAAGGCCATGTTCAGATTGGCCGCGCCTACTATTCCCCGTTGCATGGGTGTCAGCACCTGGATGTCGGCTGTTTTCCGGTGATAGGCTTTGGGCAGGCGGTTCTTCACGAGGTTCACGATTTCCTCGGCTACCTTCTCCGGGGCTTCCTGTTGCATGAAGAAGAAGTCGGTGTCCTTGCCGTTGCTGGTATCGGGGAAACGGCCCTGGTTGATGGCGTGGGCACTCATCACAATGCGGCTGGACTGTGCCTGCCGGAAGATGCGCGTCAGGCGGATGACGGGTATCTTTTTACTGTCGATAATATCGCGGAGTACGTTGCCGGCTCCTACGCTGGGTAATTGGTCGATGTCGCCCACCATGACGAGGCGCATGGAAGTGGAGACCGCCTTCATCAGATTGTTCATCAGAATGATGTCTATCATGGAACATTCGTCCACGATGAGCGCGTCGCCTTCCAGCGGATTCTCTTCGTTGCGTTTGTAGCCGTCCTTCGGATTGTACTCCAGCAGGCGGTGGATGGTTTTGGCCTCCATGCCCGTAGCCTCGCTCATCCGCTTGGCAGCCCGTCCGGTGGGAGCGGCCAGCAGGATGCGTAGCCCCAGATGTTTCAGTGCGGCGATGATACCTTGGGTCGTAGTGGTCTTGCCTGTGCCGGGCCCGCCAGTCAGCACCATAACCTTGGAGCGAAGGGCTTCCCCGATGGCCTGCAACTGCACCTTGTCATACGTGATGCCAGTTTCCTTGGACAGTTCCGCAGCATTGAACCGGGTCGCAAAGAGATTGCTTTCCGACTCACGGAGCAGGGCAAGCAGACGGTTGGCCGTGCCCACCTCGGCAAAGTAGAACGGAGGCAGGTAGATGGCTTCATCCTCTATCTTCAGGTCTTCCGTCCGTGCCATGTCGGTCAGGGTTTTGCGGATGGAGTCCTCATCCGCTTCCAGCAGACAGATGGCGGCTTTCACCAGCTGCTCCTCCTCGGCATACACGTGTCCCTCATTGGCCAGTTGGTTCAAGGTATAGATGATGCCGCTCTTGCAGCGACGCAGGTCGTTCTTCTCATATCCCATCTTCCCTGCGATTCCGTCAGCTGTCTTGAAGCCGATGCCCCAGATGTCATCCGCCAGGCGGTAAGGGTTCTCTTTCACTTTGTCGATGCTCTCCTTGCCGTATTGGCGGTATATCTTGGCTGCATAGGCCGTGCTTACCCCATAGCCTTGCAGGAAAAGCATCACGTTCTTGATGTCCTTCTGCTTCTCCCAGCTCTCGCGGATTTTCTCCACACGCTTCCTGCCGATGCCCGGCACTTCATACAGCCGTTCGATGTCGGTCTCTATCACCTCGATGGTATCCAGCCCGAACTGCTTCACAATGAGTTGGGCGAACTTCGGCCCGATTCCTTTCACCAGACCGCTTCCCAGATATTTCTCAATGCCATAGACAGTGGCAGGCATCACTTCCTCCCAAGTCTGACAGACGAACTGGCTGCCATAACGCTTGTCCACCTTCCAGTCACCTTCGCACAGCAGCACGCTTCCGGCAGGCACCTCCAACAGGTTGCCCACCAAGGTCACAAGGTCGTCATAACCTTTCACCTTGACTTTCATGACAGAATATCCGTTCTCCGGATTCTGATAGGTGATGCGTTCCACTACACAGCGAAGTTTGGGCATAGGCGTTATTTTTTGAAGAATAAATCTTTTAATTTGGCAATACAATCTTCAGACAGTTTTTCTTCCGGTTGGCAAGAACCGATTTTACAGTTGCTCAAGAAGTTTAGTTCCTGCAAGTCAACTATAATCGGCCCTTTGACCAACGTCAGTACATACGGGGCGCAATCATCAACCATGTTCAGTTCCTCCTCCGGATTCTCCAAGAAAAGCATGGCATCCTCGCCTATGGCAATTGTGTGCATCAGGTAGAGTTCAGCATCCGCTCCACATTGGTGAATGAATACCACCTTGTCACCTTTTCGGGGTAAATCTCTTTCCCAAGGAGGGAAACCACCCCAACGGAAATGTGTGATACCATCTTGATAAAGAAATTCCAAAAGGTTTTGGCAGGAACTGTTATACATCTTTTGTACATACCAACTTTCCGTACTCTCTATCTTGCTTTTAATATAGATGGTCATACGTAAGCGTTCATCGTAAGTTCCATTATCCTTGACAGTGGTAAGTTCCGCAGTAAAGGCGTCACCCCATCCCATATCCATCATTTTCGCCACCATTTCGTTTTCCTTTCGTGGTACATAGCCGATGATGCAATCAAAGTCAAAATTTTCCGTATCACCTTCCATATCATCGGCTAATGCCACGGCCACCGCATTGCGGTCATGCTTATTGGCGCGCTCGCGAATCAAGACTAGCTCCGCACCTTCATACAGCTCATCCCAAAAGTCTTCCGGATGATGGAAGTTCCAGCCGGCAACAGCACATTCCTTGAAAAACGCCCTTTTCTTTTTGGGTTCGGGAAAATTGGACATTCCTTCAGGAAGCGGTACAGGCATACCTTCTGTAATTTCTATTTTGTCATTGTATTCGGGTGGGGCAACATCACCTTGTAGGGCAATGAGGTCATTGTCCGTATCACCGCCCGGATTGAAGGTGTCAACCATCTCCTTCATCTGTCGGTCAAGTTCAATATTTTCAATACCTTTCTCCTTTAATTGCCTTTGCAGGTCTTGCAGTTCAGTGTCACATTTGGGGCATGTGCCAGCGCAATCCCCTTCGTGGCGGCATTCTGCTGGCTGATAGGTCAATCCATACTGCGTGGCTATCCGCTTTCGGATTTCTCTGAGCAAATTGCATTTATCCTTTCCGTTCATGTTGCAGTCCTTTTGTTTGAGGGTGATATTTTGATTCTCTTTGAAGGTAGCGTACACATTCAAAATTCGTAAACCCCATTCTTTCCAGTTCATCAAGGCTGTAGTCCACATCCTTATCCGTATTATAACCAGGAATAAGGGGGACTTTCACGGTGATATCCTTCACCCGGCAAGTCTGGAGCAGTACGCTCAGTGAGTGGTCACGGATACAGCTCGGTTGCCCGGTATATCGTTCGTAGATGACATGGTTGATGTCCTTTACATCCACTATCCAATGGTCTACTATCGGTGCGAGTTGTCGGATGGTGTCTTCAGAACAGTAAAGTGAGGTTTCCAATGTGATTTTCCAGACATTACCGCATATCCGACGAAATTCCTCTATGAAACTGGCGTATCGGGTCGGCTCGCCGCCCCCAAAACAGATGCCACCTCCCGTTGCCTGAAAGTAAAGGTCGTCTACCTTCACACGGTCATAGAGTTCATTGACATCCAATTGTATGATTTCTTTTTTCAACGAAAGGCCATTGTTGCCATACGAATAGATTTCCTCATGACAGCGGTTGTTCAGACAGTAAGCACACCGAAGCGGACAGCCCATGAGACAGACCAGTGTGGTGATTCCATGGCCGTCCGTTCCCATCCGTAAACGGTCTATAGCGAATATGGAAGCCGTATGATACGTTTGAAGTTTTTTCGATGATTCCATAGTGGATTTCTTTATTATATCTTACTGAGTTTTTTCCTCACATCCATCAATGCGAACCCAAGCAGGTTTTCTCCTTTCCATAAACGGGGATTCCTGCAGTCAGGGTCATCTTCTTTCATGCCAATTCCCCAGACTGTATCGTAGGGACTGGCTTCCACCAATATCTTGTTTCTTGTAGCAAGCAGAAAGACTTTCAGCTCTTCATTGTCCATGAATTTATGCAGATTGCCAGTAATGACAATTTCCATACGGTGCTTTTGCCATTTGTATTCGTCAAAATTCTGCACTTCTCTACCTAATGCCTTTATTTCTTTAGGGTCAGTAGAAGCCAAAATTCTATTTCTTGTATCTTCATCACCCATGATTCGCGCCTTCTCTGCCATCATGAACTGTTCCGCACAGTTGTAATGGATGCCATTTACGGTAAACTTGCAAGGAAACCATTGGCTGAGACAGGCTTTGGTCGTTTCATGCGGTTTGCTGTGATGTCCCCAAAAGAACAAGAAATCCGGATTGGAAATCTCATAGGGGTCTTCTTTCCTTAATCCTCCATTCACATTCGTATAGTCCAAAGCGCGGTACCATTCCCTGAAACCATCTAAATTCGCGAAATCACCTCCCCAATGAATCCAGCGGTTATGCAACAGGGCTTTCATCGACATGGGTACACCGTCATCGGGGCATAAGTCGGCAAGTCCGCAATGTTTGTAATAATCCAAATCCTCTTCTATGTGAGGATGGTCTTGTGGAAATAGATTGAACTTCACCCAGCATCTTTCATAATTAAACAACATGCCTTTCATATGTGAACGAAAAGGACACAATCGCTCTCCTTTATAATAATGGCACTGTTCCAGCAGCATCAGCTTCTGTGGTGGAAACTCAGCCGACATATACATTCCGAACACCCATTCTTTATTGACCGGTTGGTGCATGAGGTCATCAGTAAGTACCACTCCTCTTTCAAAGTCTTCGCACAGACCATACTTTTCAAAGTGTTCGTGCCAATCATAATGGTCATAACTGCCCCACAACAGTTCAAAATAGTGCTGATGTTCCCAGATACCGTGAGAAAGCGTACCTGCGGAATAGGGATTCTTTGCTTGCATCCGCTTTGCCAACACGTCAATAGCGGCCTTGCTTAACGGACGGCTTTGCATGATTACCTCCTCAAACGATTCCGGCAACACAATGTTCTCTTCCACTATCGCTTCTCTGAACAAGGGAGCGATGTCCTCCGCCTTGAATCCGGCTATTCCGCAACCGATGGGAGTCACCAGAAAAGTCAGTTCCTTATGTTCCTTGGCAAAAGCAACGAACTCCTCCACATAGGGGCGGATGGTATCCACGCCACCCTGCATGGTCGGTATGGCATAGCATTGACCTTGTAACCCTACACCCTTGCCCCAGATGGCACCGAACTTTTCGTATGCCATGCGGGCCGCTCCTCCGCCGTGCATTCCTTGCAGGTTGCTGCCAAACACGAATATTTCGCCTGGTTGCAGACTTATAATCCGTTCTGGTGTATATGTTGGTCTGATATATTCCATAATTGTTTAATGACTGATTTCGCCTTTGGTACGGTTGATGGACACATTGAATGCCTTGCAACGACGGTTCTGCTGGTTGGCCCGGCTCAAGGAGAAACGGCCGAACTTTTCATAGATGTCAAGTCCGCGCCCTAAAGTGATAGTCCATCCCGTGTCGGTCTGTATCATGCGGTCGTGGTCGGCCTTGAAGTCGTAGGTGAATTCAATGCCCAAGGGCAGCAGTTCGTCGGCCAGGTCGTTGAAGCTGTCTATCACCTCCGCCACCTTCTCGTCATCCTCGTTCTGCGTACTCAGGTGAATTTTGATGGTGTCCTGTACGGATGTCACGTCGCGTACCATCTGGATAAAGTCCACCAGGTTGTCTATCTGGTAGGGTTGACGGATAAACGGGTCGGTCAGCCTGATTTCCTTGGCCGTGCGCAGATAGTCGCCAAAGAGTCCCTTATAGGTGATGCCGCCCTGGTTTTCGCGGATGGTGATGACCTTGGAAGCCAAAGCGGGGTTGCGAGGGCGTTTTCCCTTGACGGCAGCGGATGAGGTTTCGGATGCAGCTTCCTCCGTGCTTTCTTCTTGCTCCGAAGACGGATGAGTGCCGTCTTGATTTTGGTCCGGGGTATTTTGAGGACCAAACTCCAGGCCCTCCAGCGTTTCCACTTTCACGGTTTCTCCCGTGGACAGCCAGGTGTAGACAAACCTGGCCGGCTCGGCATTGAACGTCTCGTCAATGGCATACAGCTGGTCCTTCACACGCTTGCGTCCCTCGGTGGCAAAGTCGATGATTTCCCGTGCCTCCTCATCGGTCATCCGTCCGTCGGGATAGAGCAACTTGCTGAATCCGGAAAAGGTCTTGCGGATGGCCAGATGGTCGCGTTCGGACAGCGAGCCGTCAAATCGGGCGTACTCCTTCAGTGCCGATGTGCGGTCGTCATTCCGCAACTCGTGCAGCACGGCGGCTATGTAGTCCGTTATCAGCCCGTATCCGGTCGAAAAGCTGTTCTTCTTCAAAATTCTGATTTCCCATCCGGGATTATACAGGTGGATGCGGTCGAGGAAGGCTCCTTTGATGAAGGACGTGGGAATGGACTCAAACAGGTGCGAGTTTTTCAGCATATACGGCACGGTGTGCTTGGTATTTCCCACGAATACCATCGATGCGCTGGCTTCATGTGTCCCCTTGCCACGGTTGAACGACTTGTTGGCCAGGTAGTTCTGCATGGTGTCTATCAGCACGGCATCCACGTTTCGGCCTTTCTGCTGCTCGAACTCGTCCCATGCTACCACGTCCCAGTAGCCCACCAGCCCCAGTATCTCCTTGTTGCCCTGCATCTTGACAAACAGCCGGGCAGAGGTTACATCGCCTCCGCTGACCAGCACGCCGTAGGGCGACAGTTCCTGGAACACGTGGCTCTTGCCCGTGCCTTTAGGCCCCAGCTCCACAAAATTGTAATTGTTTTCCACATGAGGCAACAGCCGTGCCAACGTGATGAATTTCTCGCGGCGGTTCATCACCTCCGGGTTCAGGCCGACCGTGTGCATCAGGAAGTCCAGCCATTCCTCCGTGGTGAAGTTCCGGCGTTGTTCGATGTATTCCTCTAGGTCGATGTGGGAAATCTGTATGGGTTTCAGGTTCTGTATCTCCCAACGCACCTTGATGTCCTCTCCCGACACATAGCCGATGGTGACAATGCACCACACGCCGTTGCCCGACAGCAGTTTGGGATTCTTGCGGACATACTCCGTCCCGATGGGCACTCCCGACAGGCCGAGATTGGCAAAGGTAGCGTTGTACTCGTCGCTCCGCTCGTTGAGGGTGACGGTTACTTTGTCTATTACCCTGTGCTTGCCATGCTCGCGGATGACGCCTTTGATGCTTTCCGCCTCCGCACGATGCACGTAATTGTTCCGGATTACCTGCTTGACTTTCTCCAGTCCGTCGTTGATGATTTCTTCATCATCACTGGCGCAATACTGTCCCAGCAGATACTCCAACACGTAGGTGGGCACCGGCAGTCCGCCTTTCACGAGGAAAGCCAGGTCCTTCCGCACCACCTTGCCGATGAAGGCATCCAATATCTTTTGCTGTAGTTCCATCATTCAAAGTCAAAATCGTTTTCAATCAAGGTATTGTTCGTCACGTTCTCTTTGATGAGCGGATTCAGGTCGTCCGCTGCGTCAAACACTTTCAGTTGGAGCACCTTGGCGTCCACGTTCCGGTTCAAGGTCAGGTCCACCTGAATCTTCCGGTTGTCCAGCGACGGGTCGGTCTTGTCCAGCAGGATATCCTTGACAGGTGTGACCGGCTCGTCGTTGTGATACAAGGCCACGCGGATGTATCTTTCCTTCATGTCCATGGAAACAGCCTCCGTCTGCAACAGCTTGAAGCGCAGCCGGGATGCCTGGATGGACAGTTTGCGGTCGAGCACCATCACCCCCACAGGCTGTTTGTTGTCATCGCGCTCCTGATGACATATTATAATAGGTATGATTAGTTCCTGCATGGAAGCTCCGCCATGCGTGAACATATATCCCCCGGAAGGTGCCGCCAAGCGATTCGTTCCCTGCGGCACGGCCACATACACATCGCTTCCGTTCAAGATACCCGACACTTCACTGAGCGGAAACTTCACCATCCCCGTGGCTTCGGCATCCGAGCGGGTCAGATAGTAACGGGTGCTGCGCTCAATGGTTTCCTCTTCTATCTTGTGCTTGTCTTTTTCCGCAAAGTCGATGTCATTGAACAGGAAACCGTGGTCGCTGGTGACATACACTTCCGTGACGTTGTAGCTTGCGAGGATTTTGGGAATCATCGTGGCCAGTTCGTTGATGGCTTCCCGGCATGCCTGCGTCACTTGCTTGGCCGTACCGTCGTGTCCGGCCTTGTCTATCGTGTCGTGGAAGATATACACCAACGGATGTTTGAATATCTCGCGGTTCTTCTGTTGGTTGTATTCCGCTACGGTTTCAAACGGAACACAGATGGCTCCGTCCTTGTATCTTTGCAAGTGTTCCGAGCGTTTTTCGGTGGTGCTCAGTATATGGTCGTCTACTGACATATTCTGACTGTCCTCTTGTCCATAGAGTTTCAGCTCCCGGTGGGGTAAAAGCGCCGGTTTGCCGTATTTGGTCTCCGTGGGCAGCATGGCCAGCATGGCTTTCAGCGTGGCGACATGCTTGGACCGGGCCAGTTCGCCTATCAGTTCTTGCGCCACCTCGTAGCGCAGGGCGTCGCTCACGATGACGGCCACTTTCTTCTGCATGGGCCGGATGCGCTTCTCATAGAAATCTTGCTGACGGGACAGGTGTACTCCGCCCATGCCTCCGGTTTCCTGAATGCAGCGAGTCCATTCCTGATTCATGCGGTTGTTGAGCTTGCTGTAATGCAGGTCAAGACTGTGCTTGGCCTGCTGGATGTCGGGGAACAATCCGCACGAAGGGTCCACCTTGAAATACTGTTCGGTGGCCTGCCGGTAAAGCTGGTCCAACACGTAATAATCCTCCTGATAGCGCATCACGTATTCGTTGGGCGTGTTGAGCGTGAGCGAGCCGAGTGCCAATGCTTTCTGGTAGTATCGCGCCACGGTCAGGCAATAGTCCATGACCGAAGCCGTCATACCGCGTCCGTTCAGCTTCAGCATCAGGTCTTCTATCCGTCTAATGACCGCCTCCGGCTCGGTTTCCATCTTATCCTTGAGCAGTCCGGCCACGATGGGCTGGCAGAGGCGTGGCGGCACGAAATAGTAGTTGGCGTCCGTTCCGTACCAGCGTATCAGTTCATCATCGCGGACGGCATCGCCCAGTTCGTCCATCACCTCCAACAGCGCGTCCGCCGTCTTTTCCTGACTGAGTGCCAGTTCCAAGAGGCGGTTCATCTGTTGCAGGGCAAGGGTGTTGTCTATGCGCCATTGCTTATAGTTATCCGCTGCCACGGGGGCAAGATTCTGCACGATAGCGTTGTATTTCAACACCTTCACCACATCAGCCACTTTTTCTTCCGTATTGTCATCGATGGTTGTGCCGAAAATGTCTGTCAGCTTCCGTCCCAAGGCTTCGACTGCATCCTTGCATTTGCGCAGCTTCACGAAGAAGTCCGTCCGCTTCTGTTGCTCCGCGTCCCGTCCCAACAAGATGACGCGCAAAAGGATAGCATCCCATTCCAGGATGCGCTGCACGCCCATGTAGCTGCTGATGAATCCTCGGACCAGCTTGTCGGTCGTGATGCTCCGGTCCTGGTAATAGGGGGCGAACAGGCGCAGCATCCTTTCCGACTGCAACGCCATGATGTTCCTTTCCACAAAGCGCATCATCGGCTTGTCCGTGTCGGGTAATCCGTACTGTTGCATAAAGGCGGTATAATCTTGGCTTTTGTATTCCATATTGGCCGTCAGCACGTCGAGCAGCGGAAAATTCTCCCTCAACGATTTCTTTTGCAAAGGGGACTCCTGATGGAAGTATAACACCACCCGGTCATCGGCCCAGGCGTTGTCCAGATTGTACTTCACAGTGAACCAATCCCCCTGGAAGTCCACAAAGCGGTAGCCTTCCTTCCACTGCACCTCGCGAAGCTCGTCAGCAAGGAACTCGTCATTAAAGATAAAGAGGACTTTCAAGTCAGGCTCTCTATCAAAGTAATTGTATATTTTGTCTATCGCGCTCATTTCTTCCGGTATTTTTGGTTCATGTCGGAAGGTCTTTCTGGTATTGTTCTTTCCAAATACCCTGCTTCAACCAAGTCCGTAATATAAGTTTGGATATTCTTGCTATGATAACTTACCCCGGCTCTTTCAAGTATTTCACGACTACTACGAGGTACGTTGCAATAATTGACCACATCCTTTTGCTTGGGAGTGAGTTTCATCCGGCGAGTGTCAGGGGTCACACCAAAAGTGTCAGGGGTAGCCTCATTTTTGCCAGGGCGAGTGTCAGGGGTCACATCAAAAGTGTCAGGGGTAGTCTCGTTTTTGCCGGGAATAGTGTCAGGGGTAGCCTCGTTTCTGCTAAGGATAGTGTCAGAGTCCGCCTCTAAATTAGGATTCCTTTTTATCGTAATCAAAAACTCATGTATCCTTTCGTCATTCTTGAACTCTACTTGCAGCCCATCTTCCAAGGCACGCTGGATGCCCGTTCCTGCTCCCGTATAAGGCAGAAGATAGATGGCATTGCTGAAAAGGAAATTGTTACGGGGCATGGAGGTACCATTGGTAATGTCTTCCACTTGCAAGCCGTTGGGCAGGATGCCGGGACTGTGTATCTCCACCCGGTTGTCAAAAATGAAGATACGGATAGGTGCATTCCAGTTCAGAGAGCGGTGAACAAGGGCATTGACCACAAACTCAACCAGGCTGCTATAAGGAATTTCGAGCCTGCCCAACGAATTAAATTCTTTCTCCACCTGTACGTTTTTAAGATTCCGGGTAAAGAAAGCCATGATGGTTTCAAACTGATGCAGCAGGTTTCCCTCCATATCCGCATCGTTCACTTTGTCACGGAATTGCTTGCCGCCTATATGGTTCCCGACAAAACTGATGCACTTAGCCGTCATGACCGGCAGCCAACGCTGGGTGTATTTGCCGAACAGCAGCATGGCGGCTACGGTCAGACTTCCGTCTGGACGGATAAAGCGAAGGTTACGCATCAGCTTGTTCAGGTCGTGTCCCTTAGCAATGGCATTGGCGATGTCGTCAAGAGATGCCTCACGAAGAGCGTCGCCTACCAGACCTTTCTTTTCCAATACGATGGAGAAGCGGTTTTGCAGGAATATCTTGAGGGTATCTTCATCCAAGTCGTCCAGTGTAGCATCTTTCACTACGGCTTCATCCGGGGCGAAACTGCCACATTCGGACATCATCTCCGCCAGTTCGGCATTGTCAAACACCTTGCGCTTGTCAGCACCGTTCTTTATCCAGACAATGCCTTTGTTGTCGTGGTAAGGCTTATTGTTTCCCTCTTTGATGGTTGCCACCACCACGCTGCCGCCTTCCACTTGGGCTGTATCAATGTCGAGCAAGATGCTTGGAACGACATTTTCCGAAGCGATATTGCCGAGCATGTTGGTTGTTTCCTGCACCTCGGCATACGACAAGGGGTTAAATTCTCCTGTCTTATCATTGATGCCAATCACAAGCTGACCTCCTCGATAATTACTCATGGCAACCAGTTCGCAACCTATGTCATATTTGTCCAAGATGCGTTCCTTGAACTGCACCTTGCTTACTTCGCCGAGGTCTCTGAGCCGTAGTATATCTTCTGTTGTCATAATTGTTAATTCGCTTTGATAGTTAAAAACTTACCATATTTGTTTTGTATTGAAACTTGTTCCGACTCGCTAAGGCTTGGTATCGAAAGAAATAATCGATGTTTAGCACGGCTACAAGCGACATAATACAAACGATGGTCGTCTTCTGTTTTGTTTAAATCCGTTTTTAACAAGAAATCCAATGCCTTTTTGGTCTCATCAAATACCAAAAGCACATTATCAAATTCCAAACCTTTAGATTTGTGAATTGTAAGATGACATGTTTCTTCATTTTTATCTCGTATACCTTTTGCAAAATCAAGATATAAGTTTGAATACAGTTCAGCAGGTTTTCCACTTCTTATTTTAGATAAAAGGGTATCCCTTAATGAATTTATTACATCGTAAAAATCCATCAACGAACCTTCTCTGTATTCCTTTTCTTTTTGCAATATATTTAACAACTTATTGAAAGCACACTCTTTATCAAATAATATTCTTTTATCCAGTCCAAATGCCTTAAATATATACTTCATAGCATCTTTCATTAGCATTGATTTTGCATTTTCAATTGCTATAAGGCAATTATAGACAAATTTTGATCTACCGTTGTCATTAAGATCATATAACTGATTAAGTAGATTTTCTTCACCAGAAAGTGAAAGGTTCAATTTTAGAGAATTTGCTGTTTGATTACTCCAACTGAGTGATATCAATTTTTCTTGACAACATAAAGCCTTAGCTTGAAGATAGTTATCTTTTGCTTCTCCAATAAAAACAACAGGTTCTCCAAAATCATCTTTCACCAGTGGATTCTGCGTCAAATCCGTTCGTAATATATTTAGAAAATTCAATATGGATTGTGTACTTCGCCTATTATCATTAATTTTGTAGCACTTTAAATTAGGAGCATTAAAAGAAATAATGTTCTTTATGTCACTTCCTGCGAAACGATAGATTGATTGCGCTGTATCCCCTATTATGGTTACTTTTGTACCAGCAAACGCTAATTGCTGAAATATATAGTGTTGAATAGAATTAGTGTCTTGATACTCATCAATAAGCATAAATGGAAACTTTGCAACCAAAAAATCAATAATTGATGGATATTTTTGTATTAGCTTATATGAGAAATACAAAACATCGTCATGGTGCATCAGCCCATATTTTTTCCAAACATATTTTTTATATGACATGACATCATCTTTTTTAAAGCCGCGAAATGGCGACTTATTATTAGCTGATGACTTTAATTCTATATTTCCGTTTATGAGTTGCCAATGATGTTTTTCAATAAAAATCTTTAAGGATGAATATTCCTTAAATTTTGCAGCATAGAATTTCATTTTTGAAGGAACAATATCATTTAATACTTCATATCCCATTATAATGTCATCTTCATGTCCGTCCAATTTATCTATCGCAAAATTTTCTTCTTCCGCAATAAGATGGAAATAAGGTTTGATAATTTGAGCATATAAAAAGGCATGAATTGTAGATACTTCCAGACTGTTGCTTTTATTGCCTACACGTTCTTCTACATTTATGGCCGCTTTGTTCGTATATGTAATACAGGCGACTTTACTAGTTGGTCGCAATACTCCGGATTTCAATATACGACGTATTTGGCCTGTTATCCAAAACGTCTTTCCCGCACCAGGCCCTGCAAGGACACGGATGGAATTATTAAAATCTTGAAATTCGTCCGAATGTATAGTTATTTCTCTAGAAGCCATGATATTGCATCTTTGATATATTGGGGTATTTTTACTTTTTCCTTTTCTTCACTCGGTAAATCTGCTATTTGGGTTGCAAGTTCTAATGCGTTCTCTCCTTTGTTGATAGAACAAAGATAACGAGCTGCAATCAACCCCTCCCTTTTTTCATCATCATTCCAATTATCATTATTTGAATACAAATCAATTAGCTTTTTAAATTTGCATTTAAGTTTAGCTTCATCAAATGTTCTTGTTTTCATCATTTCCTCCAATTCATGCCTATTTGACATAGAATCAGTAAGAATGTTAGGATTAGAGCTGTTTATACGAGCAATTTCATATTCCAGTGTTTTTCCTTTCTGATCTTGGCTGAAAAAATGAATATTTTCATGTTTCTCGTATTTGGCAACAAATTTTTCAGAATGATTATCATACGCATAATCTTTTAAAACTCCGTATTCAATAGGCCAGCAAGAAGAGAACGATTCATATGGGTCGTTCGATTTCTTTACAGGATCTCTATCCGTCAGACAAGCTACACGTATGGGAAAAGCTCCTTGGTTTATTTTATCATAAAGTTTCAGGAAATGCTCAAAATATCTTCCCCCGATATTAACAATTATTGCTTGTTGTTTATGCCATTCCTTATCATAACCTAATAATTGAACAAATACAGGTATCAATATTTGTTCTGCAAGTCCTTCAACAAAAAGAATTTTACCTGCGAACAACATATCTGCGCGAGTTGCATCTAAATATCGCTGTACAAACTTTTTTGCGTTTGGCTCATCTGAATATATCTTACGAGGATAGTAAGCCGATATGATATGTTTTCCATCCTTAAACAAGCAACATAATTCATCCAGTTTAACCTTTGCTGTTAAACTTGGTGAATGTGAAGTTATAAATACTTGCTTAACTTTATGGTCTGAAATATTCCGGCGAAGAAAATCAAGAAATTGATACTGTAATTCTGGATGTAAATGAGCTTCAGGCTCTTCTATTGCAAGAATTGAAAATGCTTTTGCATTTGTTGTACCCATATAGGATGCTTCCTTGTTGGATTGCATTTTCGCAAGTAACAAAGATATATATATAAGATTATTATATCCCAATCCATTATTTGCAATAGGGATATTGAATCCAATAGAAGTAGATACCAAGATATTGAGCACTCGTAGGAGTTGTTCTTCTGTCACATTACCATCGAAAATTAAATCATTTTCATTATAAAGCGCACCAGTCTCGTTAGCGTATTCGATAATTTTATTTTTTCCATCTTGAATTCTCTCAATTAAAGACTGGATGCTCTTTTGTGTGTCATGGCGAAACTCCTCTTGTTTTTTACGTAATTCTGTTTTAATTTCTTCTTCCTTTTTATCACTTGTTTTGATGTCGTAATCCAAGAAATAACCAAGAACATCATGAAGTAGTTCTGCTCGACCGGAATATAAGTCTCCCTCAACATTACGTAATGCTTCAACTTTTTGAAAATCTATTTTATGTATATCTTCCGGTGAAACTTGCTGATGAAGATTTTCTTTCCCTCCGTAAATGGCATAAGTATATTTACGAATAAATTTACTATCAATAATGCTCATGACCTCAGAAACATCTTTTGCAGAGGACACACTTTCCTTATAAGACACAGTTTCTGTTTCCGGCAAGTAGAACACATAGGTCATACATGCCTCCAATTTAGGTTCAAGAGAAACTGCGTAAGTTGAAAATAATGCCACATCGCTTGAATTGTTACTTTCATTACTTGACATGGAAAAATACAAACTGATTTTTATTGATGGAGCATTTTCTTTCAATTCTGCCAATGAAATGCCTTGATAAAAATCCCATGCCGACAATTTCTTTTTTCTTTCTGTATCAATGACAAGAGCTATTGCATCCAATAAAGTGCTTTTCCCTCCATTATTATGTCCTAAAATGACATTTAGGCCATCTACGAGTTCTATTGTAGCCTCATTAAAACCTTTATATTTCGATATTTCAACCTTAGAAATGTACATATTTATAAATCCTATTATCGTTTGTTATTTCAATTTCGCTAATACATCTCCAAATTTCCCATAGTTCACCACCACACCATCGTCCAAGTCGAAAGCTATCTGTTCGTCGGCCACGGTGTGCAGGCGGTCGTGATACTCGCGGCACTCTGCTATCTGCCGCGTGATGCTGTCCAGCTGCTTTCGCTCACGGGCATTGAGGTTGGCGGCGTTGGTTTCCATCTCGGTTTGCTGCTGCACCAACCATTCAATGTGGGGCAACAGGTACTTTGTGCGGATGCGCTCCGCCGTGTAGGCGTTCATGCGGTGCATGTAGGCAAGGCATTGGAATGCACCTTTCTTTGAGGAGAACAGCCAGTAGATGGGGCGGTTCTGGTACGTCTTTTTGTGGTCTTTCCAGAAGTCTTTCACGAAATAGTCGTCAAGACTCTTGCCCAAGGCGGCTTCCACACAGTTGAGATTGTCCACCAAGGTATCTTCGCCGAAGGCCACCACGAGCCAACGCTTGAACATCACCGTGGCATTATCTGCAAAGTCTGTATCGCTGGGCATCAACGGCAAAATGCCGTCCTCGTCAATGCTCCATTGCTTCCCGTTGAAGGTATAAGCAGCTATTTCTTCAGCTGTAGGTTCAGGATGGGCTATGTGCAAACCGGGCTTGTCAAGACGATAGCGGCCCAGCATACAGTCTACGGCATAGCTGATAAGCTGTTTCACGATAACATCATTTTGCCATACAATTTGCCCGTTCTCAATGTATATCTCTCCTTGTTGCAGGATGGTGATTTCCTCCAGCGGCACGTCGGGCGTCAGTTCATCCTCCAGGCCGTATATCTCGATAAACTGGCGGTTCAGCTCCTCCTCGTTGGCATGAAGCTGAAGGAACTGCTCCGTCCAATGCTCCCGATAGGCATCCATCAGGTCGGACAGGCGGTGCGAACCTTCGCCCTGCTCCTTGCTGAGGCGGACAAGTTCGTTCTCTTGGAAGTCCCAAGAGGTTTCGTGAGCGTCCCAGTCGGATTTGCTGATAGAGATGTTTTGCTGAACTATATCAATGAAACTTCCCTCATTTATTATAATAGGTATAGAAGATACAACTTCTGCACCAGTATTTAGTGTTGGATTGAGGATTCTCAAAATATAATTAAACACATTCGTATTTAAGAAAGCCAAAAAATCTTCTTTGTTATATTTGTTATTAACAAACAAGCTTGCAGCAGCATGCTCAAATAAGAATCCCTTTCCATAATACCGACTACTAAAATTTCCTGAAGATATTGCATTCCATGTAATAGCTGGCTTAAAATACAAATTCATGTATGTTGTACGTGGGCGATGCATTGATTCAGGATTAGTCCAATCAACTATAGAATCATTATTTCCATACCACTTTCTATAACTTCCTCCTTTGGTAAATGGCACAAACTTAAAATCAGAAGCTCTATACTCTTCATTGTTTGATAGTTCTAAACCTATTTTATTGAAAGATACTTCTGTCCAAAATCTTATGTATCTACTATTATCCCCTGTTGAAAAGCCAGAACGTGCAATTGCTTTATTTGATATAAGATTTTCTTCTCTAAAAGCATACAATACTTTTTCACTCACCCAATACCCAATCGGGCATCCCGGAATCTTCTCGAAGTTCTGTTGGGAGACGTGGGGATAGCCATTCTCTCCGGCGAGAAACATCCGCTCCTTATCCCCACAGTTCTTACCATCGACCAATCGGAAGTAGGAGCCTGTGGTGTATGGCGTATGCTTGGTTACCACAAAAGCCGTGTTCTGCACCACCTCGCCCGACAGTTCATCGAACGTGCGAGGCCCCAAGTGCAGCATACTGTCTATTTGCAAGGTTTCAAGCAAATGGGTACGCAACTTCTCGAACGAAGAGAGGAACATCCAGCTTTGCATATTAATCATGCCATACTTCCCATTCTTCGCCAACCGTTCCTCTGCCACCTGCATGAAAACGGAGAACAAGTCCGCTTTCCCCGCCTCATAATTCTTCTTCACATAGTTAGACAACACGACATTCATATTACCACTACCCATATAAGGCGGATTCATCACCAAAGCGTGATACCGTTCCGTCAGTGTTAGGATGATGCGCATGTAGGGCAGCAAGCCACTTACACTCTCACCGGGCATCGTTTGCTGTTCATACTCCTCCGTACGGACAGCAAGAATGTTGCGTGTGCGCTCCGAGAGGCCGAACTTCATGATGCTGCCCAAGTTGTCCGCCTCGTCCATCAAGCATACGGCATCGGACAGCTCCGCGATGGCTTCGCCATTGTCCGTCATGATATAATCGGCCAACGCACGGGTCAGATGCTCCTTATCGGGATAAGGCTGCGGCATGTCCAGCACACGCGGCATGCAATGGCAGTCGGCGAAGGAGGCATCACGCTGGCAAGCCTTCAACAGCAGGGCGAACTGTGCCAACTGCTTGGCGCGGGTGTCAATGTCTATGCCCGTCAGGTTGCGGCGGAAGATGTGTTCGATGGCCTCACGGCGGCTGTAGCCCTCATTGATATATAAGGTATAAAGCATGTCGAACATCTCGCCCAAAATGTGGCCGGAACCGCAGGCCAGGTCGGCCAGGCGCAGGTCGGTCAGGTCATCGTAACGGAGGATGCAGTCGTTCGGGGTAAGCTCGGAGGGATTCACCAGATATTTCCAGTCTTGCGCCACCTCCGTCTCGTAGGGATTGTTGTCGAGGTAGATGCGACCCACGGTGTTCTGCACCATATACTTCACAATCCAATTCGGCGTGAATATCTGCGTGGCGGCAGGAATCTCGCTGGCGGTGAATTTCCCCTTCGCGGCAAACACCTCGTCCTTCTTCTCGGCGATGTAGAACTGGTAGAGCCAGCCGATAAGTTCGCTGGAGCGGTAATCCTCCTCGGCGATAAAATCCGTGTGGTTGATGAGGTCTACAAAACCGCCCTCGGCCAGAATATTGACCGGCAACAGCAGCTCGGTGTAGTCGGCGATATGGCCGAAGCAGCGGTGGAGGATGGGCGTGGCATGGCAGAAGGCCACGATGAGCAGGCTGAACTGTTCCGTCGTCCGACTGTCATCGTCGAGCAGCGGCATCAGGCGGCTCCGCTCCTCCTCGTTCATCTGCGGCAAGCGTCCCTGCCGTGCCTCGCTCACGATGAGCGGCACGTAGACACCGGGACTTTCGTATTGGAGTACAGGCGGTATCAGTCCGTTCTTGGTCATGATGCGGATGGCCATCAGGCGGTTGAACCACGTGTAGGCGGCTTCTTCCGCCACGTCTTTCAGTCCATGCCGACGGATGGCGGCGGCCAGTGACTGCCACTTGTGGTAGAAATCTTCCGTCACAGTGTCGCCCATGAAGGTGGCACCGCCGCCCAGCAGTTGCGGCTCTTCCACGGGCGTGCCGTCCGCCCGGAAGCCGAGGGCGGTGAAGCGGTGCGCCACGCCCTGCATCAATATATTGCGTGCTTCGGTTGCGAAGCGTTTCAGTTTATTCGTTTCCATGCTTAGCTTACTATAATGTCGTTGTCTTCATTGATATACCGCATCAGTTGCGCCTTGAGCGACTGCAAGTAGCGGTCTACATCGGCCTCGGTGTGCATCGGTTCGGTGGTGTGCGTGTTCAAACGGACAATCTTCCGCACACGCGGCCTGGGCTGTGGAGGTGCTGGCTGTCCGCCGTCATCGTGTACCGAGCCGCCCCCATTGTCAGGCGGTGTCGGAGGCGTATAGGGCTTCGAAGGAATGGCGGCATTGATGCGGTGCATCTGTTCCTCGTAGAAAGCCGAGGTGTCGGCATTTGCCTGCAGGGCATAGAAGTTGTTAGTGCCCGTATTAAGGGAAATGGTGGTGTCGCGACGAGCGAACTTGTCGCGGCTCACGTGCATCTCTTCGGCATACTTCTCCAGTTCGTCGAACACGGCGTTGTAGCGGGCGGTGACGGTTTCCACCAGTTCCTTGCGTTTCTGCTGCAACTGTACCTCTATGGCCTTCCTCATCTTGATGTAGGCAGGCATCTTCGTCCAGGGTTCTTCATCTGTGTGGATGGCACGCAGGGCGGCGACAGCCTCTTGTCCCTCAGCAGGAAGAAAATCGAAGTTGTCGCGGTTGTCATCAATGAACTTGCGCACCCCGTTGTAGCGGTCGTACTGTTCGCCATAGAACATGTTGATGCTCTTGCAGCGGTCGAACAGACGGCCGGCCTCGTCACGGGCGGCAATGATGGTCTCGAAGAACTTCTGAGGGTCGCGCACCGTGAGCCATTGCTCCATCAGCATAATGGCCTCGTCGATGGTATGCGCGAAGGGGCATCCGTTGATTTTACGTGAAAGGTCGCGGTAATTCCGCAAGAGCTGGTTAAGCGCACTGTCCTCCGTCTCCTTGCAGGCCCGGAACAGCTCCGTGCTATCGTTGCTCCCCTTCACGGAGACTACGTTGAAGATGTGCTTCCACGCCTCGATGAACCCGTTGAGCAATTCCTGCGAGATGGCCTTGGCCCGTTCGACGGTGAACTTCGCGGCATCACGAACAATGTTTCGCGCTGTGTCCTCACGACTTACGTTGGGGTTGCCCATGTAATTATAGGCATAGAGATGGCGGCGCACCAGTTCGTTCAGGAAATAGATGGTGGCGAAATCGCTCCAACCGTAAGGAACACGGGCAAACTGTCGCAAGGCATCGGCCACAGTAACATCGTGTGGCTGACGGTCGAGCCAGTTCTTCACCTTCTCTTCCGCCGCAGTGGGAGTCACAAGCAGACCCGGATCTATCGGGCGGAGTATCTTGGCTGACAGTTCGGGGTTGGTGCGTGGCACTTCCCGATTGTCTGCGAGCTTGGCGAATGGATAAAGCGTCTCCATGTGTCGAGCCAGGAGGGTCTTGTAACGCTCAGCCTTCCGTGCCGTTCCCGTCTCGGAAGGCGAGAGGGCATTGGCGCAGGAAATGACGGGACAGGTGTCGAGCATCTGCTGGAACTGAGGCTTGATTTCCTTTTCGTAAAGTTCCTTGGCACGTTGCTTGAAGATTTCCTTGGTGCGCTGGCGTTCCTCGCTGATGGCAGGCTCCTGGGCGAACCGCTGCACCCGGCAATAGTAAAGGAAGTTGGCGCGGAGTTCCTGGTTCTCCTTGAACAACGGGTAAAGGAAGAACACCAAGTGGGTGCCTTGCGGACTATTGTTCAGGCTGAAGGCATACTGGTCGGGGTTGTCCGTGCTGGCCGTCGTCACGAAGTCCACTTGGATGTCCGCATTATTACTGAGGTAATTCCGTCCGTCGATGCTGATGCCCACCGTGAAGGAACGGGTGGCGAACTGCTCCTTGTTGGACGGATTGCCGAAATGGGCGAAGAAGATATTGCGCAGCTCGTCGCTGTAGGTGTTGCTGTCCACCTGCTGGTTCTTGATAATCTGGGCCACCTTCGACTCTTCCTCGGTAAAGAACTCGTAGATTTCGCTGCCTGCATCGGTCTTCACCTTCCGGATGACGGCCTTGTCAATGAGATAGGCCAGGACGGCAGACACTTCTTGCTTGATGGCCGCCTTGCTGGCATCCACTTTCGACATGAGCAGGGTGACCACATTGTCGATGGTGGCGGAGAACTGCTGCTTGTCTTCCTCCTTCAAGTTACATATCATAAAGAGGATATAGACCACGCGGCGGTAGAACGCCTGTTTCTTCTCGTCCTCGATGACATCGAGTGCCTGGCGTGCGTTCTCGAAAGCCCGCTGCCCCAGGTGCTGCATGGAGCCTTGTACCATCGCGCCAAAGAACTTATCGAACGGGATGAACTCACCCACCTCCATGTCCTGCGTCTCACGGGCGATGGAATAGGTAATGTTGATGAGCGAACGCTCGTTGCCCTTCACCTGCTTGTCCACATAGTTCATGGTCTCGAAGGAGTCGAGCACCTTCTTGATGAGCTGGAACTGATAGGGTACGAACGGATAGTAGGCCACGAAGTTGTCCTTGTCGCGATAGGTCTTGTAGGTGCTGGGCAGGACAAACTGCGCGTCGAGCTTGGCCTTGTCCTTCGCATACATGTCGGCCAGCATCACTTCCGCTTCGCCTTTCTTGTCGAGGATACGCTTCTGCGTGATATATTCCGGCGAAGTGCCTTGCAGGGAAGCGCGTACCTCGAAACGTCCGAGAATCTTTCCGACCTCATCCTCCGGGTTAGTGGTGCTGCCGCCCACGTGGCTCACCACCTCTTCCAGTGTCTGTTGGGCGGTGCAGGCTATCCATACCCGCGACTCGCAGACTTCTTCCAACCGCTTGACCAGCGATTGGAGTTGTAGCAGGAGGTCGCGGTGCTCGCCAATGAACTGGCTCACCTCATCGACAAAGAAGAGCAAGCGGAAGTTGCGGTTGTGCTTGGCGTCAATATATTCCTTCATCTCCGCCGCAAACGATTCCACAGATACGTTGATGTCGTTGTTTAGAATTTTGGTACGAATAACATCTGTAGCCAGCGTGGGGTCTACCTCCTTGGCCATCTGCAAGGCCAGGTCTAACCGCCCGGCGGCAAAACGTGAGATGTTACGTTCCCAATCATAACCTTTGGATTTCAGATAATCCTTGAACTCGCCGAACTTGCCGTCATCGTCCAACGCCTTTTCCAGATACTGCGCCAAAGCGAGGTTGAACGAATTGTAGCCACGCTGCTCGTTGAACTGGTTCCAGAAGATGGTGGTGAATGCCTGGGCCTGGTTGGCGTTGGCATCGTGTACGTCGCCGATGTTGAACATCACCATCTGCACATCGGCCTGCGTGGAATACCATTTCTTCAACGCCTGGATTTCAGAAAGGGAAACGCCGTGGTCGTCGAGCTTGGTCATGCCATTGGAATTGCGCATGATTTCCTCGATGGCTTCTTCCAGACGCATGAAAGCCATTTCGCTGTAATGGGCATTGAGGCAGTAGCTGACATATTTCAGGAAGTGGGACTTACCCGTACCGAAATAGCCGTTAATCCAAATGCCTACGTGGCTGCCTTGGTTCTGGCGGATATTGACCAGAATGTCATAGAGGTTGATGACGATTTCTTCGGTGAACACGTATTCCACGATTTCAGTCATCACGGTATCTTCACTGAGGTCGGATGCCGACACAGCCGGATTCACTTTGCGGTCGAGACCTTTTGAATATAGTTCTTTGAATTTCATATCGGAAGCGTTATTTGTTGACTAATAAGATGGCACGGTAGGTATGGGAATCCTCCAGTATGTCGAACAGACTGAAGGAATTTCCCTCCTGATGTCCCGGATAGAAGAGGATAATCTTATACCGCGAGGTATCATTGTATTTCTCGTACCGGGTGAGAAACACGTTGGTACGCAGGTAAGGGAACATCTTGCCGATGCCGTGGATGAACACGTAAGGCTTGTTGTAGCCGTCGTTCAGAGCCATGTGGGCTTCAATCTTATCGCGCACAAAGCGGATGAAGTTGTCGGAGTTCGCCTCCGAAGTCAGTTCCGTGGTCACCATATCGGGATGGAGCCTGTCGCCCTCGAACGTGTCTTCCAGCAACGACGTGTCGCCGAACTTCTCATTCTGGAGATACTCGCAGAACACACGGAACAAATCCAACACCAGGGCGTTGACAAAGTTGGTGGGACGCTCCAGCTTCTGCTTGAACTCCTGTATCTGCCGGCGCATCTCGTATTCCTGGCTGGCAGGATACTGGTATATGTAATAGTTGTAGAAGATGTTGCCGCTTTTCTCATCGAGGAACAGCGGCGAACAAAGATACTCATACAACTCGTCTACGGTCATTCTCTTCATGGCAAATGGGATTTGATTTCGTTAATCTCATACGGATAAAGGAAACAGGCTTCCAGAAACCATTCCTCGCCCGTATGGATGTAATAAGCCGATTCTTCCGGACAGGGCCTGACCGGAGTCAGCTCGTCCGTTTTCTCCTGCAGCAGTCCGGTCTGCCGCAGGATGGTCAGATAGCAGCTGGCACATTTCTTTTTCGTGGCAGCTGACCAGCCGTCCACAAAAGCATCGTGCGCGGAGATTTCGTTGAACTCCATCTGTATGTCGTCAGCCGTGAGCTTATGGTCAATGGAGTTCCACTTCTTCATGGCCACATTGACATGAAAGTCAAATACGAGCTTATAGGCTTTCAGGATGGCATAAAACAGGCCAGCCCTTTGCCCTGCTTCGCTCCAATGCTGCCATTCTCTCCAGAATTGTGCCGGTACGGCTGCATAACGCCGCTTGAACTCCACAGCAAAACGCTGGCGCGAGGTACGGGAATTGACTTGAAGGATCTGGTTGTTTTCAACCTCTTCCTTCAACAGACTTTCAGCATCCGCACTCATCAAGACGGGAAGGATGCGTTTGAACTCATAATAGAGAAACGTGCATCCCGTCAGGGAAGTATATGGACTATTGTTCTTTTGCATACAAATCATTCCTGGCGTATTAAATCATTTACTGTCACACCGAGGCATTTGGCAATCTCGATGAGGGTTTCCAAGTTGGGTTGTGCACTGTTGGTACACCACTTTGAAATGGTTGCCGGGTCTTTGCCTAACTGCTCTGCCAGCCATTTATTGGTACGTTTTTTTTCGGCAAGCACCACCTTCAACCGATTTAAGTCTTTATTTTCCATATTGCATCAGTATGTATATGGCTACAAAGATAATAAAATTACTACAAGAACATTCTAATATTGGAAAGAAACATCTGAATCAATCAAGAAAATGCTAATTTCGTCAATTATCTATCACTCGCTACTTCTTGTTTCTTTTCCCGAAACTGCAGTGAATAACATTTTGCGGACTTCTTCTGTCTTATGAATAAAGCCATCCGACTTACTCCGTGTCAATGACACCAAGCAAGTTCGTCTGACAGGAATTTACAACGGTTTGGGTGTCCCAATCCGTTGCTATAGAGAGAGCCTGCAAGACTCCACTACATTCCATTTCGCAGGCTCTCACAATGGCAACGGTATTTGGAAAACAGATTGGACAGGGATGCTATCCTATGAATAGGACTTGCTTTATGGAGTTTTTCTTAGCCACCTTTGGGCATCTTAGCCGGGTACGTTTTACCGTGCAAAACTACTGCGGACGGGAGAAATGTCAAGCACCGCCATTGGCTTTCGGCTGGAGGGCTTGACGGAAGCCTTCCGCAAATTTTCTCATTCCTCCAAAATTGGGGTATTCCGTCCGCACTCTCCGGCCTCATGCTTGCCTTATTCTCCCTTGTGTCCGCAGTGGCTGTTTGCACGTAAAAACGATCTTCCCGACCAAGAAGCTCAAAAGAGTTTCACAAAAGGGAAAAGTATCAGATTTCACCAATTCTTAAAACACAAGGAATTATGCGGACAAAAAGAATGACTATCGAGCAAGGCCGGAGTGTGGGCATAGACCGCTTTCCCAACTTCCACAAGAGCGGAAGCGTCAGGGGCATGAAACGGCTGTACTACGGCAAGGACTGCCTGTTGGTACGTTGTGGCAGCTACATCTACAATGTTTCCGCTGAACTGAGAATTTACTATCAAGCAACCATCTAAAACTTTTCAATTATGTATGAAACAGATTTTCCCGAATACGGGCAGCAATGCGAACTGGTCACACCGTGGCGTGGCTACCATCGCGGAACGATTGTGGGCAGGACTGCAAAAGGCTTTATCGTGCAGTTCAGCAGCGGAGCGGAAATAGAAGTGTATGACGACGAAATAGAATTTGACTGATATGAGCAGACTGATGATACCCCGGTTGGAGGAAGCCTTGGAAGGCTATCCCCTTTATTCCCAGGACGGCAAGGGAAAAGAAGCGGTTTGCCGTGCTATCTTCGCTCTTGGAGCGGTACGCTGGTTCATCCTTGAAGGTGAGAGAGAAGAGAACGACACTATCCTCTTTGGCATCGTGGTAGGACTTGCGGAGGACGAATACGGCTATATCTCTCTTAACGAATTGTCGGAAGTGGAGCTTGACCTTACGGCACAAGGCTTGGGTAAGCTACAAGTAAGGCTACAGGAGAATTTTACTCCTACGCCGTTAAAGAACTTGCAGGACTTCCGTCTGCAACAGTTCTTAGCCAGATTTGAACATTAAAATAACCCGTCAGCCGTGGTGCAATCAACCGAGTGCCACGGCTGACATAAACATCAATAACCATGCGAACGAGAAACAAGATTATAAAGGAAGTCATCCAATGTGCAGAGGCAAACGGATGGCATGTGGATGCAGAGAAGCATCAGGACAAGAATATCGTCATTTTTGAGTTTTCCCAATTCACTCCTGCCGGACAGGATTTCTTCTTTTCTGCCACTATGCAAGGACGCAGCCTTGAAAGTCTGGTAAGCGATATGGAAGAGTATTACGAGGGTTTTGACGCTGATTCGGAAGCCTATCTATGGCTGGACGGTAACGGACACGGCAAAAATGGCGCACCTTACCGAATGAAGGATGTACTGGCCGACATGGAAGCGGCGGAGGGTATGGTCTGTAAGCTGCTTGAAGCGGTCAGGGGGCTGGCAGATTGACCACGAATACAAACATGGCCTGCTATATCTCTATTGGTGTGGCAGGCTATGAAATTTTCATCCTATCTCCGTTTGCGCCCTTTCTTCGGGAGGCCGGCAGTCTTGTAGGCAATCAGGTCATCACCACGGAATTGTATTCTCTGGTTGTCCTGCATCCGGAAGAACGGCAACGGCCTTTCCGTATGGGTAATGTAATCATAGATGGTACACCGGTGTATGCCGAGGAAACGCGCCGCATCGCTTACCGAATACGACTGTTCCGGCTTTATCTCTGAAAAATGTTTGCATATATCCATATCCACTTTGTTTTGGCATTAAAGATACAATGCCGAAAATCAAAATGAAACAGGTTAAACATGGGAATACCACGTAGTTTGTAGGATTTTCAGGGAATATGTGTCCGTCTGTTCAGAAAGGTAATCATCTTTACATGAAATGGCAACGGGACAAAAATCTAAAAAACAGATAGGCATATATATTTCAGCGTTGACAAGGTTGACAAGAAAGCCAATGTACAAACTTGATTATACAGCTTACCAGAAATGCTTATTATTCAATACTTTATCTTTTTTTCTTATAGAAATAAGAATAAATATAGATACGTGTGTTTTTGTCAACCATTGGCTACAAAATTCATAGGATTTTCAAAAGCGTCAACGCTTGTCAACGTTTGTCAACGCATCGTTTTTGATGCAAGTAACTGATACGATGCAACTTGTATCTTGTCAACAACGTCAATCCTGAAATGTGTGCAGATTATATTTTGAAATATGCCATAAAATAAAGGCCATCCATAGGATGACCTTAACGAGCATAATCAGATAAACTTGTTCAATTCTTCTACCAACAGATGTACGGTAGTGGAAGATTCTTCCATAGCCGGATTACCATGTGAGACATCGGCAAGAACGGCAGAGGCATTCTTAATGGCCTGCGACTGCAAGTGGAGCAATCGGTTATACATAATAGCCCCGAATCCTTCCGTCTTGGAATAGGGTATTCCTGAAAGCCTTGACAGCATGTCGGCATAACTGTTCCTGTGCAACGCCCCTTTGTAGAGATTGAAGTGCAGCAGGAACCAATATTCAAACGCCTGGTTGCTATAGGCCACCTTGAAACCGTTTTTTTCGGCCAGTGCAATGGCTTCATTGAAGTCCTTTGCAGGAAAATCGTCCTTGTCGAACACTACCCAGCACTGGTCATAAGTCCGCTTCTTCTTTTGGTCGGCGTCACGGATACTAATGGCCTTGCTCACAAGACTGGTCGTGTTCATTGCCTGGCCTACCGCCTTTACCGTGGCGGCGGTCATTCTGAAGGCCTTGAAATAATCCGGTTCCGTGCGGACACCTTCACATACGATGAGAAACGACTGCTTTACTTCTCTCGTGCTTTGGCGGCGTGTCAATGAAGCGGAACGATGGTCTTTCTTTTTTGTCTTTCCCATGGTCATCCCTCCGCCGTAAATATTGTTTCCATATCACCTATAATGGGCGTGGCACCGAACTTACCTTGCAGGTAATCCCGCTCGAAAGGTGAACTGCCACGCACTTTATACTCGGCCAGCGAATAGGCTTCTGTCGCGCCGAAACTATCCTTTTGAGTGAACCATACCTGGTCTCTGCGGAACAGACCTGCACTGAGCAGGAACGTGTCATGAGTGGTAAACAGCAGTTGCGCTCCTTTGGGATTTGTCTCCGCCGAGTTGAAAAGCGTGATAATCTTGCGCACAAGCAACGGATGGAGTTTGGAGTCAAGCTCATCCACCACCAGACGTTTGCCATTGTCCAGCGCATCTATGATAGGATATGCCAAGGAGAAATATTTGATGGTTCCCTCGGATTCGTTTCCGTTAAACGAAAAGGCTACATTATGGGTCGCTTTTCCTTCATCATCGTACTGACGATGGCTGCTTACGATGCGGTTGTCAATCTTGGCTATGTTGTCTATGCCCAAATCCGCATATTTGGCGAAACGAACTATACGCTCACGCATCTTTTCATCGTCCAGATGCCTGATGGCTTGCGACCACATTTTCTCGTCCTCGCTACAGAACAGGACTTGTGTGTCGCCAAGCCAATGCAGGATATTGACGGCGGTCGTTTCGTTGAACTGGGCGGCAGTGGAGAGAAGAAGCGCGTTGCCGCGAACCATTTTCTTGTTGACCAAATCCTGTATCAACGGGCTTTTAGCATGAACGGTGGTTGTTTCCCCTTCGCGGTAGAATATCTCTACCTCTTTGGCACGTTTCCTGTTCATACGGCGGTAAAGCCATTCGGCATGTATGGCTTTTGGGTCTACCTCAAAGCCGTAACGGTAGATGTATTCACCGACGGCGAAGGTGGTCTCCATCGTGGTCGGCTCATGGACGGTGGCAATGTTCAGGCGGAAGTTCTCCACGTCTATGCTTTCGCCAGCCTGGCTGTTCTTGAACGAATCCATGATGAAACGCTTGTAAAAAGCGATGGCCTTCAACACATTCGTTTTTCCTGAAGCGTTTGCCCCGTAAATCACCGCACTGCGCACGAGTGACAATCCCATGTCGGAAAGCGGAATGACATCGTTAGGTTCCGAAAGGGATTCCTTTAGGGTAGTAGCCACGAAGGATAGTTTAAGTTCATCCTTTATGGACAGGAAATTGCTGACACAAAATTCGAGAATCATATATTTAACCTTGTTATTTGCTGATTTTTTGCAAATATACAAGTTTTCTTCCGCATTTGGTAAAGATATCCGGATTTTCATATCTACTAAATTGTTTTATTTCCTTAGTTTGAACTATTCAGCATTAGGCCAACCGGGTATTTTGCAGTAAAACAGCCTGAACTTATACTAGTAAAACTTGTCTTACATATTAGAGGACAAAAGCATATCACGAAAGATGTCACGAAAGAAATAACTGAACGTCAGATAATTACGTTAGATTTAATCCGTGAGAATAAAGGCCTATCCATATCTGAAATGTCCCTAAAGACAAATGTGACATTACAACTTTTCAAGAATTAGGCATCATATCAAGGGAAGGCGGTCGCAAAGACGGTTCATGGATTATAAAGCAAGATGAGAAATAATGAACTGTTTCATTTTATGAGACCTCATTTGCTAAATCCATTTCGTCTTGAACCATTTCCGTTTCAAGGTCAAGCCCAAACATATCCTTCAACTGTAAGTAGTCGAAACACAACGCTTTCGGACGGTTGACCTTGACTTTCTTGAGCTGTTGGCCGCCTGACACCTCTATCGTGTAATCCGGCAGACCATTTGGCAGGAGTATGGTGAACCTGTCCTGCTTCAGCCCAAGGAATGACGGATGCGATTTGAGGTAGGACATGATGGTTGACCAGTTGGAGCGGTTGGCCGTGGCATTTTGGTTACGGCTATTGAACAGGGAGGCCACGGCTGCCATATTCAAGTAAAGAATGGGACGGGCCTCCATGAACTCGATTTCTTCCTTGGCAGCCAACGGACGGAAACTCTTCAGGTAACGGATACGGTAATGCGCTTTCTCTACGCACTTACCCATCGTCTGGAAGCCTTGCAGCATGTTCCAAAAATCGGCAACTTCGGAACTTTCTTGGGCTAGCTCGTTCTGGACACGTATTCCTTTGACGGCGGTATCGAACAGGCCGGTATAGCTGAAAGGCACATCCAGCACGGTTTCCAACGTGCGGAACGTGGCCAAAGGAATCACCCAGTTACCGAAAATGCGGTCATGTATCGTCTCGTCTTCCATCTTGGCGGCCAACTCATGCTTCACGATGGAGTAGGTATCCGAAAAGTTCTTCTCGAACAACTCCCGGTGATTCAGTATCTCTATGGTCAGGTGTGTCAGTCCCAAGTTGCACAAGGCTACCAAATCTTCATAGTGGCTTTTCTCCTTTGGGCTGAACGAGGTCTTGGAAAAGGCAAGGAACAGGACACGGGTGTAGAGTGCCATGTCCTGCGTGGGCTTATCCTGTCCGCAAAGCACCACACCCGTACTGACAATGGTCTGCGCCGCCATGCCGTCCGTACCCGTGTTTTTCTTTGTCTGACCGCCACCACCCCAAAGCCCTTTCAGATAGGCTATCTTACGGATGTCAAGGTCGTTCTTGTACTCATCAAGTACCACGAGCGTATTGACCGCCTGCGACACCCGGTCGTTCATAGCAGGTACGGAAGTGACACCAAGGTTTGGTGGATCCACTCCGTGTAGAAAGAACGCCTGCAATGAAGTGGCAAGCGTTGTCTTTCCTGTTCCCTTTTCACCGAAGAGGTTTAGAATAGGGAAATGCCTCGTGCGGCGGAAGATTACATCCCGGAACAGGGTGGACAGCAGATAGCAGAAAGCAACGGTAGCGTTCTCTCCGAATACATCCATCAGTTGTTTCACATAATCGTATAACTTTATGCCGTTACGGTTCTCGTGCACCATCAGACGCTCGAACTGAAATATCTCCGGATTGTAGATGTAGATTTTGGACATGGCAGGAATGTAGTACGCCTTTCCGTTGATGTCACGGACAATGCCGAGGTCATCCACAGCTTGAAATTTTCCATTGACAAGAAGTCCATTCCCAAAGGCGAAGAAACCTTCTGTGGCGTTCCATCCTAATTTGCGCACCCGTTCCGCTGTATCGGTTTGGGAGTACAAGTACTCCTTGACACGGTTGAGCTTGTCGATTTTTGCCAACCACACATAGTTGCCCACGGAGCCGACCTTCTGCTGGAAGCTGTTTAGCGAACACAATTCGGATTCCCTCAGCTCAATGACACGGCATATATTATAGGTGTTACGCATACGGAAGATGCGTGTGCCGTTGTTCTCGTCCTCGATGTGGAACAGCGGTTCCATGATGAAGTTGGAAATCCTTGACGGCTCCTCGTCGTCATCCCCGGTGGCGTAATAACAGTTCTCCCGAATGAACAGCCCGTGTTGGCGCAATAATTCCGCTTCACGCTGCCTCTCATCCATCGGTGTGAGTTTGTCCTGCCTTTTCCGCGCCTCTCCACGGGCTTGCGTTACGGCATCACGCCACAATTTGGCTTTTCCGTAGATTTTGGCCAGTTCGTCAATACACTGGTTAAACACCAGCTGGTCTTTCACATAGCGCATCAGGTCGGCAATCTCTGACACGCATTTCCGTTCTTCCACCAAAGAATCCGCTACAAGAAAGCGTTTCTGTGCCAGCCAGACAATAAACAGCCTTTCTTTCAATGAGATGTAATCCTCCCGGCAATGAATGAAGCTGTCGGCGTCGTTCTTTCCGGGTTTCACTTCCCAGCCTTTTTTACCGTCGGGGATTTCGGCAAACGGCAGTTCCCTGACGGTTACATGGAAGCCTTTCCTGACTGCGGCTGTCCCGTTTGCCATGACCGCCTCAAACCCAGGACCGAAGGGTTTGCCGTCACTGACATCGGAATCGGGGATAAAGCATAATGAAGAGGTGTATTTTTTCAATAGCTCAAACTGGCTGTCCGTCCATGCTGTACCCAATGCGGCCACGGTATTGTCGTAGCCGACGGACTGCATACGCAGCACGTCGGGCGCACCCTCCACGATGATGAAGTACTCCGCATTGCGTTCACGGCTCGCCCTGTCTATGCCGAACAGACATTCACCCTTAGCATATACCGCACTGTTTGGCGAATTGATGTATTTCGGTGCATTCGGGCTGTTCCCGATGTAACGGGCGGTATAAGCGATGATGCGCCCCCATCTGTTGCGTATGGGAATCATTATCCTGTGTCTGAACATGGTATACACACGACCGTCATCTCCGCGCCGGAGCAACCCCAGCTCGAAAAGTACATCCTCGTCCAGTCCTTTTGTCCGGCAGAACTCCATGAACGCACCTCCGTCACGTGGCGCGTACCCGATGCCTGCGACCGAACAGAACTCTTCCGGCCATCTTCCGTAAGCATATTCACGGGCAAGGCGGCTTTCATCACTGTCCGGCACCAGCAGGCTGCCTACAAAGAAGTCCTGTACATGGCCGAGTGTGGCAAGAAGCGTTTCCTTGTGCCGAATTTTTGCAGTCTGCTCCTTGTTCTGTCCTTCCACATACTCAATGGAAATATTGTGCCGTTTGGCCAAGAACTCGATGGCTTCCATGAAGGAAAGATTCTCTTTCTCCATGATGAATGTGATGGCATCGCCGCCACGGTTGCAGCTGAAACAGTGGAACAGGTTCTTTCCCGGACTGACAGAAAAGGAGCCGGTCCGCTCCTCATGGAACGGACAAACGCCCATCAGGGTCGAGCCTTTCCTTGACAGTCTGACATACGGCTCCAATACATCCTCGATGGAAAGCTCCCTGACCTTATTGATTGTTGACTCGCTTATCATAACGTGGTCAGGAGTTTCCAACAGTCAATTATGGACTGGCCGGAGTATTTTGGCCGGCTGGCATTATCGGGATTAAGCGGCTTGATATAGCCGCTGGCCTTATATTTTCTAAGCGTCTTGTAACTGACACCCAGTTCTGCGCAAGTACGTTTGACCGAATAAACCCCTTCCGGGTCACATGTTGGCACTAATTCTCTCATCCGCTTAATGTTTTATCGTATGCCTGTTCCGTAGGTCTCATAAGTTACAGCACTGGCATATCCTGATATTGTTTTCTTATCTCTTTGTGTCTAAACTATTTTCGTTTATATCGGAAAAAGTGTTGTCGAAATAGTCCTGAACCGTGCGTTGCAGGAGGCGTAGGTCTGCCGTCCTGTATTCCACTTTGCCGGGTCTCTTGTAACACACCACTTTCCCTTGCCGTCTCCATCTTTCGACATTCCGGCGGCCGAACATCTCATAAGCCTTTCTCTGGCTGATAAATTCCGGATCGGCATTGTCGGATTTCAGGTACTTGACAATCCTTGCCGCAAGGTCATTCAGAAATGTGTCATAAGGGATTAGACGGTCTAAAAACTGGAGGAACTGCATAGATCCAGGATTTACAAGGTACGCATTACGGTAATGGTCTGTTTCTCCCTGTCCGTCCGTGTCTTAAACTGACGGTTGTAGATGGCACCAAGTTCTGAGGCTTGGGTTCGGACGCTTTTCAGCCTGGAGATGTGGAAGGTGATTTCATCGCCAACTTCGAGTGCGACAAGCGCAGGACGGATTTTTTCCATGTTTTCTGCCATAATATTTGTTTGTTTAATGATTAATGTTTAACTTTGTAGTCGCTAATTCAATTTATATCATCGGCAAAATAACATAAAAAGGTTTATATAGCCAAATATTTGTTTGATAATTGTTGATTTAATATTGCAATTTAAGGTTTGACCCATGAATATAGACATAAAAGACGTACATGTGGGGCAGGCTATTGACCAACGCCGCAACGAACTCGGTCTTTCTAAGTCCGAGCTTGGGCGCAGACTTGGCATCCCCCAACAGCATATCAACCGCCTTCTGGAAAGGGAGACGATGGAGACCAAGCGGCTTGTCAAGGCTTGCAAGGCGTTGGACTTTAATTTTTTCGCCTTGTTCTGCCCGGTCAACCCCCAGATATCCGCATACCTCGCGGCAGTAGCATTGGACGGGGGAGATGCCAATAACAACATTGGCGATAGCGGACTTGCAGCCCAGCTTACCGCCGAACAGACCAAGGTGGAAAACTTGAACGGCACTATCAAGCTACTGAAGGAGCAGATAGATAGCCTGAATGCACAAATTATCCGTCTGGACTCCAATCTGAAGGACAAAGACGCAATTATAGAATTACTAAAAGAAAGGAGGCAAAATATGTAACATTGAATACTGTGGTCAATATGATGATTGGCACATAGTAGCGCAGAATGTTTACACCAATATCGGTAGTTAGCTGATTTTCAAATATATATTGCTATCATTTCGACTGCTATTGAGTTTGGATATTCGATGGGAACTCGATAAGAGAAATCAAATTCACGAAACTGTTTGCTATTTGTTTTCTGCATAGTAGATAACTCATTGAATATGAATATCTAATTAGAGTGGCCCAAGCGGCAATCGAAGACAAACTCTAAAAATTTGCAACGACGTTGATATTTTGCTTCCATCTGCATTTTATATGCAAAACATTTGTTTTTCATTTGTTTTCCCAATGGAGGCTAATCAACTCAATACCAGTAAGGTATTAAAGCGGCGCAGGCTGCTGTCGAGGATTAATATTCCGATAATGACTATTTAAATTAAATATACATAAAATGCTCTTAAAGGCGCATTAATTAAGCCTTTAAGAGCATTTATTATATCAAGACTATTTTCAATTTAAGAAAATAAAAATTCTGAAAAACAATTCGGGGCAGTAGAAATTTAATGGGGATATCCGTAGAGCTTTGCGATTCTAAAGAGGA
>ENA-ORRI01000008-ORRI01000008.1-human-gut-metagenome-genome-assembly--contig:-NODE-8-length-146069-cov-9.41756_pt1 | contig 146069 bp, 118 predicted proteins | sample MGYA00242172_ERZ509128 | MGnify/ENA primary metagenome ERZ509128 (study PRJEB26280, sample SAMEA2338623) | human gut metagenome | biome: human gut; feature: human-associated habitat; material: faeces... | reverse complement strand
CAATGCAATTCTTGCTGTAGTACAACAGTAAGACGATTACTCATGCCCATAGGGGTGCTGAGTAGTTACTAAGGCACTCTGATGAGTTAAAAACATATAAAATAAGGCATTCCTCATTATTCTTTCTTACCTTTGTTCGCCCCGAAAAAATAACGCGACTGGGTTGTGGAAAGGGGGAAAGAGAAAATAGAGATAAATTTAAATATAAGAAATGAACAAATTAAAAGCTTTATTGGGTTTCGACCCAAAGACTACTACGGTCAAGACGGAGTTGATAGCTGGTATGACTACTTTCTTGACCATGTGTTACATTCTGGCAGCCGGTGCATTGCTGGGTAGCTCTACCATTACCACTTATGTGGAGAGTGCTTCGGGCGTTGCCGAGGGTGGTAAGTCGGGCTTGACATCTTTCTTTGTGGGTTTGATGTTTATCCTGAGCATCTTCCTTCTCTTCAATTATGTTTTCGGTTAATTAAACGACAGATAAAAAACGAGGCGGCAATCTGCATCACGCAGGTTGCCGCCTTCTCTTTTCTAACTAACTTTCTTATCAACTATTCAAAATGTTATTACCTATATATGGATCCCAGGGCATCCTGCCCTGGATGTAGTCTGTTATTTCAAACGGATGATGTTCAGCGAGCTGGCTGGAATCTCTACCGTAGCACCATTCTTCTCTGTAGTTACGTAGTTTTCTACAGGATAGATATTGGTAGGATTGTCGATGGTATTCTCCTCCAGACCGTTCTTGGCAGAAAGGCGGATGAGCTTGCCATTCTTGATTTCCTTGCCCTGAAGATTAATCTTCGCTGTGGTGTGCTCGGTGCTGGTGTTGGCAATCTTCAGGATTACCTCGCCCGTCTGTTCATCAAGTGTGGCTGTAGAGAAGATGCCAGGAAGGGTGTTTGCCTTCAACTTGGTAGAGAATATTTCCTTGCCATCCAACTTGGCGAAGATGCTGTCGCCTACTACTTTCAGCTCGATGTCATACCACTTGCCGGTCTCGATGCTGCCTGGGGTAGTAGCAATCTGACTCTTGGCACCATTCACGATAGACTCCACACCGTGCTGGGTATTGTTCCAGCCACCGAGGTTCAACCAGCAGTAGTTGTCCTTATCCACGTAGTTAAAGATGATGAGGAAGCCTTCGTTTCCGGCATCCTTCTTCGCGCGTACCTTATATATATAGCCGTTGCTGGTAATCTCGCCTGGGTTCAGACGGATGCAGCTCTCCTCGTTGCTGGTCTGCTTGATGAGGCTGCCCTCAGCCTTCCACTGTCCACGGATATCGGTAGGCAACTCCTGCAAGGTCATTGGCAGCGCCTTGCCGTTCTCATCGCTGTAGCCCTTGTCCTCGAAAGAAACCTGGGTGCCCCATGTTCCCATGCCCACACGGCAGATGGCTGGCTTCACCTGAGTCTGCTCATACTTGTATGGATTCTCCTGGCTCACCTTCAATACACGGGTACCGATGTTGTTTGCCATCACGTTCTGAACGTAGTAAGATGGAGTTCCGAATACCTTGTCTGATGTATACTGAATCATATCCGGTGCCCACATACGGTTGTTGAGGTTGGCGAAGATAGGAGCGTAGGATGCCATGGTCACGATGTCAGAGTTGTTCTCGATGCCCATCATATAGACAGCCTCACCGAGTGCTGCATCGAGCGAACCCATATTGCCGAAGCCCTGGGTTACGGCATATTCACCTACATAAATCTCGCTGCCCTTACGGTCGTAGTTATCATACTTGTTGAAGTTCTCGGCAAACCAGGCAGGATTTCTGTAGTAGTGCTCGTCGAGGAGTTCTACGCTCTCGTTGCTTTCCCACTTAGGATTGTCATCGCCCCAAGCCACCACGTTACCGATGAGGTGCATCTTAGGATATTTTGCCAGAACCGCATCCTTGAACTTCTTGAAGCGCTCGTAGTAATGGTCGCTCTGAGCCGCAGGATCCGGCTGGTTGTTCTCATTACCAATCTCCAGATACTCGATATTGTATGGTTCCGGATGACCATTCTTAGCACGGAGCGCACCATATTTAGAGGTAACAGGACCGTTGGCATACTCCAGGGCATTCATGCACTCATCAATCCAAGGTTGGATGCTGTCTACAGGAGTCATACCGCCGTGCCACAAACCTACGTTTATAACATAGAGAGGCTTGGCGTTCAGATCCTCGGCAAGCTGCAGATACTCATCGAATCCCATACCATCGCTGGTACGGTAGCGCCAGTTTACGTTCTTATGGCCCGGACGTTCCTCAATAGGACCGATAGTCTTCTCCCAGTGGAAAGCATTCTCTGGAGATTCCTGTCCTTCAACGTAGCAACCGCCAGGGAAGCGGACGAACTTAGGATGGATGTTATAGAGAAGCTGAGCCAGGTCAGGGCGCAAGCCATTCTCGCGATTCTTGAAAGTAGGAGGGAAGAGGCTTACTACATCGAGAACGATTGTACCTTTTCCGTCGGCTACGAGTTCGAACTGAGCCTTGGCATCGTTTCCGTTGGCAGTCAACTCAGCCGTATATTTGGTCCACTTCTTGCCAACCTTGGCATTGAGTGCTGTTTCTGCATACACCTTGTCGCCCTTGGCGTTGGTGAGGCGAGCCTTCAATCCGCCCTTGTAGCTACCCTTAGCCCAGAAAGAGAGTTTATAGGTTCTGCCCTGCACGGCGTTGATTCCCCAGAAACCCTCATTGATGAGAGAGGCTGTAGCTGCAGGCTTGGCAGCGATGGTAAGCTGGAGTGCCTTGCCCTGTGCATTGTTGAGCAAACCCTTATTGATGAGTTGTGCATTGATCTTTGCACCTTTCTGGGCGGCAGTTTTCCAGGTAGGAATATTCTTGTCATCGTCTTCGAAAGAACGGTTGCTGATGAGTTCGGCATAGAGACCGCCATCTGCAGCATGGTTGATATCCTCGAAGAAGATACCATAGAGGTTAGGAGATACCTTGATACCTGGGTTAGAGGCATCTACATTGATGGTAACCTGTGCGTTGGATGCCAAAGCAGAGGCCAACACTGCTGAAAGTAAAATCTGTCTTTTCTTATTCATTTCTTATTCTTAGGTTTGTTTGTTTACTTGTTGGTTGGCATGAAACCAAGCTAAGCCTGAATTCATGCCGCGATTAATACACAGTTGCAAAAGTACACAAAAAACACAAAGAAGAGGTGGACAAAAAGCGAATTATAGTGTAAAAGGTGGATTTTCTGATGAAAATCCACCTTTTTGTCGATTTATATTGATAATGTTTATTTAACCTTTCATATTGGTTGCTATAATCAATCATTACTTTTCACTTCAAAAATCTTGCAAGCCTTGTTTCCTGTGATATAAGCTACGTATGCTTTTATTTGATAGTGAGGATAGGCTTTCTGCATATCTGCTGCATAAGCCTTCACCTGTTGGGCATCTTCTAGGTGTGCCTCTTCCAATTGATCAACAATGCCTGCGTCTTTTGACTTGAAATATTTAAACTCAATGATGCGGCAGTCGTTGTGGAATGATGTGCCAGGAATGCCGGTCAAGACTAAGTCGGCACGACCTGATGGCAAGTTCTGTTCTATGGCGAATGTATAGCAATTGCTCAAGTAGCGGCTCAGTAACTCGAAAAATGAACAGCGAATGAAATTCTCGTTCATCTTGTCAAAGGCTTGGGCTGGAAGCTGACCTAAGTATTCCTTAACATAGTTATGGAATAATGGCTCTAGTTCTCTGTCTCTGGCAAATGCCTCGTATGCAGGAACAAACTTACGGGCATTGTCGCTGATACTATTCAATTCGTTGTAGTAACTCATATATACACTCTTGGTCGTCAAGTTTGGTAAAGCCATTTTGTAATTGTCCTTCAGGGTGGTCATACCCAAGTAGTAGAGGCTGATAGGGTAGAACTCTGGGGAGAAGAACTTTTGCTTGTTGAACTTACTGCGTAAATCGGCTTGTGAATAGTACAATTCTCCATCCATCAACAGGCTGTCGAGCATTTCTTTGGCATTGTCAAGCGTGATGGTCAATCTTCTTATCCAACTAGTGTCAGTACGTAGGTTCTCATCTACCATTTCCGTAGGGATGCCGCCTTTCAGTTCTGCAAAGTTCTTGAGGAAGTAAGTCAGAATGGTAGAGTTAAATAATGGTTCTGCATTTGGTAAAAAGTGGTAACCATCATAATTGTTGAGTATCAGAGTCCATAATTCCTCGAAAGAGGCTTGAGGACCATATTTGTTGATGACATACTTCAGATATTGGGCTGCTTCCTCATGGGTAAAGCCCAATAGATTGGTAAATTCCGGCTTTAGAGTCAACATCTCTGCGATGTTATAGCCACTGGTTAAGTCATCCATGGTGACAGGCAGTACTCCTGTGCAGAAGCAGGTGCGGATGGTACCTTCGCCAATGCCTGCCTTGATAACCTTGAAGAAAGTTCGTAGAAAACTTTCCCCTGTGGTCAGGTCCTGGTACAGCGAGTCCTTAAAGACAACTAGTAGCTGGTTGGTAAAGTTGTCATATTCATCTATTAATATATAAAGAGGTGGAAGATTATGGGAAGAGATAAACTCGCATACTTCAACCAACATGTTGGAGGCATTGCCATCCTCTCTGAACCTGAAATCTCCAAAAAGGTCTCTGTTGCGTTCCACCAATGTACGGAGTGGACTGCAATTCACGGCGTTGAAGTTCTTCTCGATGTCTTCCTTCTTGCTGGCAACGGAAGTTGTGGAAAAGTCATATCTTACCACGAGATATTGGTTGTGCTCGTTTGTTGGGTGTTCGCCAATCCAAGTTCCACCAAACAATTCTTTGAATTGTGTTGCCATGTTACGGTCGTAATAGTGAGCCAACATGGAAACGAGCAGACTCTTTCCGAATCTGCGAGGACGGAGAAAAACTGGTGCTTTGTAACGCTCAAGCAGTGGAATATAGTTGGTCTTGTCCACATAATAATATCCCTTGTGGCGAATCTCTGCAAAGTTCGCCACAGCGTATGGAACGGTAATATCTGCCTGTGAGTATGTCATGGTCTGTCTCCTTTTTGTTGCAAATGTACGATTTTTATTTATTACTACCAAATAAAATCGAAAGATTTTGTTTAATATAGTAATACCAGTCCGGCAAAAGCCGAGTAGAGTATCATGCGGATAGGATTGATCTTTATCACCTTCACGCCGATAAAGGTGGCAAAGAAGAGGGCGATGGAGATGTAGAAATGCCAGGGATTGGCTGGCGTAGAGAAGTTCTCGCCATTCATCAGGAGCAGGGCTGCGGCTCCTACCAGACCAACGATGGCTGGGCGAAGACCGATGAAGATGCTCTGGACGGCTAAGGTGTTCATATACTTGTACAGCATCTTGCTGATAAGAATCATCAAAACCAAGGATGGGAGAACCAGCGCAAAGGTCGCCATGGCACTTCCGAGTACAGCCATCATGCCACTCATGCCGGCATTATGGACAGCTGTATAGCCACAGTAGGTGGCGGTGTTGATACCGATAGGTCCCGGTGTCATCTGAGAGATGGCAACCACATCGGTAAACTCTTGCATCGTCATCCAATGATACTGCGTAACAACCTGTCCCTGAATCAGGGATATCATGGAATAGCCACCTCCGAATCCGAAGATGCCTATCTGAATGAATACGATGAAAAGCTGAAGAAATATCATATATATATAATAATGTGTAAAGTTAATAGGGCATTCCTACAATAAGGCGTAGCCCCTATAAACTATTAACTATAAACTTTTAACTAATCTTACTCCGTTGGCTGGATAAACTGTCCATAGATGTAGCCACCTACGGCAGCTGCGATAATCACCCAGATTGGGTTGACGCCCAAAAGCCAAATCAGAAGGGCGGATAGAATAGGAATCCAGCAGTTGACAAGCGAAATACCGGCACTCTTGGCAAGCGAGAATGTTGGTACGGCTATCAATGCCACGACGGCAGGACGGATGCCTGCAAACATGGCAGCAACAACCTTGTTGTCTTCAAACTGATGGAAAAACATGGCTATCGCTAAGATAATAAGGAACGATGGCAACGAAGCGCCGAGGGTGCAGACGATGGCTCCCGGTGTCTTTGCCAACTTATATCCGAGCAGGGAACTCATGTTGATGGCCAAGGCGCCCGGACAAATCTGGGTAGTAGCAATGGCATCCAAGAATTCCTCCTTCGTCATCCAATGATGCTTGTCGACGACTTCGGATTCTATAATAGGAATCATGGCATAGCCACCACCAAAGGTGACTATGCCAATCTTCATAAATGTTTTGAATAATGTAAGATAACTTACGCTATTATTCATTTTTTACCTTTTTATTTTTTTACTTTTTCAAAGCTCTTTCTTCAATCCACTGACGTGCATTGACAAATGCCTCAATCCAAGGAGTTACCTCGTCGTTGCGGCGATCAGCTGGATACCAGGCGTTCTGCCATGGGAAGATGGCACGCTCCAAGTGTGGCATCATAGCCAAGTGGCGGCCATCTGCAGAGCAGATACCTGCTACATTGTAGTCACTGCCGTTAGGATTACCTGGATACTCAGCGTAGTTGTACTTCGCAATGATGTTGTAGTGATCCTCTGGCTCTGGCAAGTAGAAACGGCCCTCGCCGTGAGCTACCCAGATACCGAGCTTATCACCGCTCAGGCTACCGAACATCACACTGTCGTTCTGAGGAATAGTCAGACCGAGGAATGTGCTCTCGAACTTCTTGGATGTGTTGTGGCAGAGGTGTGAACGATGCTTGTGCTCAGGATTGATGAGGTTCAACTCAACCATCAGCTGGCAACCGTTGCAGATACCGAGTGAAAGGGTATCCTCACGGGCATAGAACTTATCGAGTGCCTCTTTAGCCTTAGGATTGTAGAGGAATGCACCAGCCCAACCCTTGGCAGAACCGAGAACATCGGAGTTAGAGAAACCACCGCAGAATACGATGAAGTTCACATCCTCCAGAGTCTCACGACCAGAAATCAAGTCGGTCATCATCACATCCTTTACATCGAAGCCGGCGAGATACATAGAGTATGCCATCTCACGCTCACCATTGGTACCCTTCTCACGGATGATAGCTGCCTTGATGCCAGATGGCTTGCGACGGTTTGCGTCGAGGCTGTAGCTAGAGAGAGTTCCCTTGAAGCCGTAGCCGAAGTTCATCTCGATAGGCTGCTTCTTATAGTTGGTGTAACGCTTCTTAGCCATACCGTTCATGCTCTGCTTGCGGTCGAGGAGGTAAGATGTCTTATACCAGTTATCACGCAATGCATCGATATCAAACTCGTGCTCGAAGCCTTCCTTCTTGATGATAATCTTGCGGAGCTCAGGAGCTGGATAACCAATCTTGGCATAACCGATACCGTTCTCATCGAAGAATGCTTTCAACTCGTCCTTGTGAGCATCGCTTACCTGGATGACAACACCTGGGTTCTCTGCGAAGAGAGTCTTGATGATGTCGGCATCTGCGATGTCGTGGAGGTTGATCTTCATACCGCCCTCTACGTTGGCGAATGTCATTTCGAGGAGAGTAGTAATCAAACCACCGGCGCTGATATCGTGACCAGCCATTACCCAACCACGGTTGATGAGTTCCTGTACGGCGTTGAAGCAATCAACGAAGTACTCTGGGTTCTTGACGGTAGGAACATCGCTGCCCACCTTGCCCAGGCTCTGAGCGAAAGTAGAACCACCGAGACGCTGCTCGTCGAAACTGAAGTCGATATGGTAGAGGCTAGAGTTCTTGTCGTTAACGAGAACTGGGCTAACCACCTTCTTGACATCTGAAACCTCACCACCGGCACTTACGATAACGGTACCCGGAGCGATGATCTTCTCGCCGTTAGGATACTGCTGGGTCAATGAGAGAGAGTCCTTACCTGTTGGTACGTTCACGTGGATGGCGCAGCAGAAGTCTGACAAAGCCTTCACACCCTCGTACAGACGGGCATCCTCTCCCTTCTGACTGCGGCAAGGCCACATCCAGTTGGCTGAAAGGCTGATGCTGTCCATGCCATCTGCCAATGGAGCCCATACGATATTAGTCAATGACTCTGCTACAGAGAGTACTGAACCTGCCTTTGGATCGGCAAGACCAGCCTGAGGTGCATGACCCATTGCTGTTACGATACCCTTCTCGCCACGGTAGTCGAGTGCTACGACACCACAGTCTGAGAGTGGCAACTGAATCTGACCCTGACCCTGCTGACGGGCAATCTTACCTGTTACGGAACGGTCAACCTTGTTGGTCAACCAGTCCTTACAAGCCACAGCCTCCATCTGGAGAACACGCTGCAAGTACTTGTCGAGGTTATCTGCAGAATAAGTTACATCTTCATATTTGCGCTCTACGGTCTCATCTACCATCACAGTCTTAGGAGTATGGCCGAACATCTGAGCTACATCGAGGTCGAATGGCTTTACGCCGTCAGCCTGCTTGAAGCTGAAGTGAGCATCGCCTGTAGTCTCACCAACCACGTACATTGGAGCACGCTCACGGTCGGCAATCTTCTGAACCTCGCTGATATACTTCTCGTCGATGAGCAAGCCCATGCGCTCCTGGCTCTCGTTGGCGATGATTTCCTTGGCGCTCAAAGTCTTGTCGCCGATAGGCAACTTAGACATGTCGATTTCGCCACCGCACTCTTCTACCAACTCAGAGAGACAGTTCAAGTGACCGGCTGAACCGTGGTCATGGATGCTGACTACTGGGTTCTCATCGTTCTCAACGAGTGCACGAACCAGGTTGTAGGCACGCTTCTGCATCTCAGGGTTGGCACGCTGAACAGCGTTCAACTCGATACCGTTGCTGTAACGGCCTGTATCTACAGAAGAAACAGAACCACCACCAAGACCGATGCGATAGTTATCACCACCTACTACGACCACCTTGTTGCCCTTCTGTGGCTCGCCCTTCTTATAGTCACGCTTTTTGCCGTAGCCAACACCACCAGCAAGCATGATTACCTTATCGTATGCATACTTCTCGCCATTCTCCTCGTGCTCGAATGTAAGCACAGAACCGGTGATGAGAGGCTGACCGAACTTGTTCCCGAAGTCTGATGCACCGTTGGAAGCCTTGATCAGAATCTGCTCAGGAGTCTGATAGAGCCACTTACGCACTGGCATGATGTCTTCCCAGTCGCGCTCAACATCGCTCTTTCCGTTGTCATCCTTCAGGCGAGGATAAGCAGTCATGTAGCAGGCAGTACCTGCGATAGGCCATGAACCAACACCACCACCCATACGGTCGCGGATTTCACCACCCGTACCGGTAGCAGCACCGTTGAAAGGCTCTACGGTAGTAGGGAAGTTGTGAGTCTCAGCCTTCAGAGAGATAACACTCTCGATATCCTTCACCTGGAAGAAATCGCTGGTAGTCTGATCGGCTGGAGCAAACTGCTCGATAACAGGACCCTGAGAGAAAGCCACGTTGTCCTTGTAAGCAGAGAGGATCTTGTTAGGATTCTCGTTGGTGGTCTTCTTGATCATGTTGAAGAGAGAAGACTCCATCTCCTTACCGTCGATGATAAACTGGCCGCCGAAGATCTTGTGGCGGCAGTGCTCTGAGTTGATCTGTGCGAAACCGAAGATTTCGCTGTCGGTGAGAGGGCGTCCGTTCTCTTTCTCCAGCTTGTGGAGATAAGCCATTTCGTCCTCGCTGAGGGCAAGACCCTCTTCCTCGTTATACTTCTCGAGGTCATCGACGTACTTGATAGGTTCTGGCTGGTGGTTCACGGTGAACACATCCTGTCCGATACCGTTGTACATACGCTGGAGCATAGGGTCGTGCTCAGCGTCTTCGCTATCTACAGGGAAGTACTCCTCGATACGCGAAATGCCGTTAAGACTCATGTTCTGAGTAATCTCAACGGCATTCGTACTCCAAGGAGTAATCATTTCACGGCGTGGACCGACATAGAAGCCCTGCAACTGCTGGGCGTCCTCTAAAGTCGCGTCACCATAAAGCCAACAAAGTTCATTGATTTCGTCCTGAGATGGTTTGTGGTCAATCTCGGTCGCAATCACACTCTTAGATGGAGTTCTAAAAAAAAGAATCATACTTGCTTTCTTTTATATTATTAATGTATTTATTTCTTTTCGAGTGCAAAGATAGTGCAATTTCAAGACACTACAAAATAAAACACTGTTTTTTATGTTTTTTTTGTTGAGATTTGGGCTATTCTTACCTTAAGAGGCTACATTTGACGGTTTAGCTATAAGAAAAATGCTTTCTGTTGCCTTTTTTTGTTAAAAAGGTGATAAATAAAGATTTAGAGGTTAAAAATGTCTAAATGCATTTGACAAATATTGTTTATTCGAGTCTTATCTGTAACTTTGCAAGTGAAAAAATTGAATTTGCTTCTATAATGCCCTAAAATGTAGAAGCTTCCGGATAACGGATAAAAGCCGGGAGAACTCTAATATAATAGGAGGTAGAAAGCGACGTTAATATACTATAATCAATTAATAATAACAAGAAAATTTAAATTAGAAAGAATATGAAACAGACAAAGTTAATGGTAATGGCAATGATGGCTGTAGCTCTGATGGCTACAAGCTGTGCAAGTAAGAAGGATCTTCAGAATTGCCAGAATGAGAATAAGGAATTGTCAAGCAACTATCAGGCTACCAAGGAAAAGCTGGCAGCTACTGAGGCTAGTTTGGCGGCAGCTCAGGAGCAGCTCGCTACTGCAAAGAGCGATTACGCTAAGTTGCAGAACTCACTTGACAAGAGTTTGAACAATGCAAGCCAGAACAACGTGAGCATTGAGAAACTCGTTGACCAGATCAACGAGAGTAACCAGTATATCCGCCACCTGGTTGAGGTAAAGAGCAAGAGCGATTCGCTCAACATGGTTCTTACCAACAACCTGACCCGCTCTTTGAGCAAGGAAGAGATGAAGGAGGTTGATGTTCAGGTTCTGAAGGGTGTAGTTTACATTTCTCTGGCTGACAATATGCTCTATCAGAGTGGTAGCTATGAGGTGAACAGCCGTGCTCAGGAAACATTGAGCAAGATTGCTAAGATCATCACAGACTATAAGGATTACGATGTGCTCGTAGAGGGTAATACCGATAACGTACCAGTAAGCACTACAAGTGCCAAGATGAAGAATATCCGCAACAACTGGGACCTCTCTGCTCTCCGTGCAGCTTCTGTTGTTCAGTACTTGCAGGATCACTTCGGTGTAAATCCTAAGCGCCTTACTGCTGGTGGCCGTGGTGAGTACAACCCTGTAACAACTAACGATACAGAGGTAGGCAAGCAGCGCAACCGCCGCACTCAGATTATCATCACTCCTAAGCTCGACCAGTTCATGGACTTGATCGACAAGGCTCCAGAGGAGAAGTAAAAAGGCTATTTAAAGGTAAAAAAGTAAAAAGGTAAATAAGTAGAGGCATCAATGAGTTTTCGGGCTCATTGATGCCTTTTTAGGTATAAATATACAGGTTTTATGTTTTAAGTACGTAAAAAAGTGCTTTTTGTTATCATTTTGCTAGAATTATTATTAATTTCCTTTCTTTTCTTGATTATTTTTATTAATTTTGCAGGCAAAATATAAAGGGCTCACTTGACTGCTCTGATCATTGTACATTGTAAATTATTAATTATACATTATATTGTGTTATGGAAAAGATTAAGATGACAACTCCATTGGTAGAGATGGACGGTGATGAGATGACAAGAATTCTCTGGAAGATGATTAAGGATGAACTCATTCTTCCTTTCGTTGATTTGAAGTCTGAGTATTATGATCTCGGTCTGCCTTATCGCGACCAGACCAATGACCAGGTAACCATCGACTCTGCTGAGGCGGCTAAGAAATATGGCGTGGCTGTGAAGTGTGCTACTATCACTCCTAATGCACAGCGTATGGACGAGTATAAACTCCACAAAATGTGGAAGAGTCCTAATGGAACTATCCGTAGCATCATGGACGGTACCGTATTCCGTGCTCCTATCACCATCCCAAGCATCCACCCTTGTGTAAAGAACTGGGAGAAGCCTATTACCATCGCCCGTCATGCTTACGGCGATGTATACAAGAGCGTGGAACTTCGTGCTGATGAGCCAGGTACAGCCAAACTCGTGTTCGAGGGTAAGAGCGGCAAGAAGCAGGAGATAGAGATTCATTCTTTCGATGGTGCTGGCGTTATCCAGGGCATGCACAATACTGATAAGAGTATCCGCAGCTTTGCTCACAGCTGCTTCAAGTTTGCCATTGATACCAAGCAGGATCTCTGGTTTGCTACCAAGGATACCATCTCTAAGACTTATGATGCCCAGTTCCGTAAAATCTTTGAGGAAGTATATGAGAGCGACTATAAAGAGAAGTTTGCAGAACTCGGTATCGAGTATTTCTATACATTGATTGATGATGCAGTGGCTCGTGTTATCCGCAGCAAGGGTGGTTTCATCTGGGCTTGTAAGAACTATGACGGTGATGTGATGAGCGATATGCTCAGTACAGCTTTCGGTTCTCTGGCAATGATGACTTCCGTATTGGTTTCTCCTGACGGCAAGTATGAGTATGAGGCAGCTCACGGTACCGTGACCCGTCACTACTATCGTTATCTGAAGGGTGAGGATACATCTACCAACCCAATGGCTACCATCTTTGCATGGAGCGGTGCGTTGAGAAAGCGTGGCGAACTGGATGGCATCAAGGAACTTCAGAACTTTGGCGACCAGCTGGAGGCTGCATGTTTCGATACATTGAACGACGGTATCGCTACCAAGGATCTCGTAAACCTGATGGAAGGAGTTGAGGCTAAGGCTGTAAACTCAGCTGGCTTTATCGCTGCCATCCGCGAGCGTCTGGAAAGGCGATTGGCATAAAAACAATAAGACCTGGGGTGATTAACCTCAGGTCTTATTGTTTTAGTTATTTTTAGTTTAAATCTTGATTTTTTTTCTTGCGTTTGCGCAAAGCGTCTGAATAAACTTTAAACAAATCTATGTTCAGCAACTGGCAGATATGGTAAAGCATACCCGTATCTATAGTGGCTCTGCCGTATACCTTATATATATTAGTACGATGGCAGCCTAGTTTTTCAGCAAGCCATACTGTGGTCTTGCCTTGCTTGTTTAATTCCTCTTTGATGATTTCACCGATAAAGGGAATTGCATTTACTTTATCTTTCATACTCTTTCAGTTGTGTTATATGCTCACTTATAGTTATATCGGGTGAAAAAGTAGTATTTCTGTTTCTAACTAGCAAAGAAACATGTAGCGAATTTGGAACACTAAGTTAAAATGTGTAACAAAATACCCGTTTTTTTATATTTTTTTTCTCTAAAGAACTAAATGTCACGAAATTGTAACCGAATGTAACGCTTATTACGAAAGAAAAGTCGTAATTTTGCAGCGGTATTTTAAATAACATGAAATATGGAAGAGAATATGAAAAGAATACTTGTTGTTGATGATGAGCAAGACTTGTGTGAGATTCTGAAATTCAATCTCGAAACAGAAGGATATGAGGTAGAGACTGCCAATTCTGCAGAAGAGGCTTTGGAGATGGACATTGCTTCGTTCGACCTGCTGCTACTGGACGTCATGATGGGAGGAATGAGCGGTTTCCAGCTAGCTAAGCAGTTGAAGGGCAATCCGATGACAGCCAATGTTCCGATTATCTTCCTTACAGCCCGAGATACGGAAAACGATACGGTTACTGGATTCAATATCGGTGCCGATGATTATATCTCGAAACCTTTCTCTATACGAGAGGTGATGGTCAGAGTGCGTGCCGTCTTGCGCCGTACCGCTGAACAGGCTGGCGATGCTGATGAATCGAAGATCATCAACTATCAGGGACTGCAGCTGAATCTGGACAAGAAGACGGTGAGCATCGATGGTGAGGCTATCCCTTTCACTAAGACCGAGTTCGAACTCCTGCGTCTTTTCCTCGAAGAGCGCGGCAAGGTGTTCTCCCGTCAGGAACTTATCGACCGGGTATGGCCTAAGGATGTGATGGTGCTCGACCGCACGGTGGATGTCAACATCACCCGTATGAGAAAGAAGATTGGTAAGTTTGCCAAGTGTATCGTTACCCGTCTGGGGTTCGGTTATTATTTTGATGCGTAATTAAAATGTTTCAGTTAAATAGTGTAGGTAGAAAGTTGTACTTCAGTGTACTGGCGGTGTTCCTTGTGTTCGCCGTCAGTTTTATCGTGTTCCAGCAGGCACGAGAGAAACAATATAAAATAGGTACGCTTACTATCAAGCTGGAAAATTATAATGAACTGCTGGCAGAAGATCTGGCGCTCTCTCCTGATGAAGGAATTATACTGCAGGATAGCATCCACAATAGGGATGTGACTGTAGCTCATGAGAAGTTGCAGGCTTTTGTCCGAGAACATGAAAGCAAGGATCTTCGTGTTACGCTGGTGCGCCCTAACGGTAAGGTGATTTATGACAACATGAGTTCCGACTATGAACATTTTGCCAACCATGCCAAGCGTGAGGAAATAGCAGAGGCCTTGAAAAACAGGGTAGGCTCAAGCGTGGAGCGACAGTCTAAAACCCTGAAACATGATTATTTCTATGTGGCTTCTTATTTTCCGGAAAGCAAGCTCATCATCCGTACGGCACTACCTTACAATAATGATTTGGCAAAATCGCTACAGGCCGACCAGCATTTTATCTGGTTTGCCATCGTTGCCGTCATTCTGCTTACCATCGTGCTCTACCGTTTTACGGACCGTCTGGCTAAGAATGTTTCCAAACTGAGCATCTTTGCTTATAAGGCAGACCACAACGAGAGTCTGGAGGTGGAAGATCTCGCCAAGTTCCCTAACGATGAGTTGGGCGAGATAGCCGAGCGTATTATCAAGATGTATAAGCGCATACAGACCACCCGACGTGAACAGGATGTACTGAAGCGGCAGCTTACCCAGAATATTGCTCACGAGCTGAAGACTCCTGTAGCAAGTATTCAGGGTTATCTGGAAACGATACTCGACAATCCGCATATCAACGAAGAGATGAAGTCGCAGTTTCTGCAGCGCTGTTATGCCCAGAGCGAGCGTCTCACCTCTCTGCTCCGCGACATCTCTACCCTGAACCGGTTGGATGACGGTTCGGATATGATAGATTTCGAGGCGGTAGACATTACGCAGATGGTGAGTGAAATAGCCCATGAGACGGCGCTGGAAAGAGAGTCGCACCAGATGACTTTCGAGAATCTTCTTCCCGACCAGCATATTATCGTGAAGGGTAACCGCAGTCTGCTCTATAGTGTGTTCCGCAATCTTACCGACAATGCCATAGCTTATGCCGGCGAAGGACGTAAGATAACGTTGAGTGCCAAGGAGCAGGGCAACAAGTGGCATTTCATCTTCTGTGATAATGGTCAGGGAGTTCCTGCCGAGCATCTCTCCCGTCTTTTCGAGCGTTTCTATCGGGTAGATAAGGGACGCAGCCGCAAGATGGGTGGCACCGGTTTGGGGCTTGCCATCGTCAAGAATGCCGTTCTCCTACATGGCGGAACCATCCGTGTGAGTAATCAACAGGAAGGCGGCTTGAAGTTTGAATTTACGCTTAAGAAATAATTTTTTTTTTGAATAACTGAGCCCACTTTAAAAAGTAAGGCTTGTTTTAAATATTTATATTTCACGAAAATAATCTCTGATTTATGCCGTTATCTGGAATATTTTTCGTATCTTTACACCATCAATCAAACAGAATGACTATGTTTAAAAAGACAGATCCGAATCCTCAGTTGTTGTGGTTAAGTAGCAAGGTCCTATCACTTTCTCCAGTGCCAGCGACTGGTGTAAGGCTACGGCTCTGAATGATTCTACCGTTCAGGTTTCGGTAGATAATAACGAGACTAATAGTGGCCGTTCCAGTTTGCTTACCATCAAGTCTGGAGTAGATTCTGTAAATGTAACAGTACAGCAGCAGGGTTTCTATTTCCAGGGTGATATGGGTACTGCCATTTCCTTAGCTAATGGCGCATCACGAGAGGCTTTTGCCTTGAATACCAATGGTAAAACGTTACCTACTCTGCTGCTTTCCATAATGATGAAGATGGAACCTATGCTGAGTTCGAAAATGATGGTTCATGGACTTATAACGTAGATTATCTGTCGCTTTACGCATTCTCTTCAAAGGAGTTCACAGGTAAAACCCGTATTGGTGGTTTGATGAATATGATAGCACCTTATCTCTTGAAGGTAAATGCTTCGGGTGCTCGCAAGAAGATGAACGTTGCGACACCTAAACTTTTCATCATGAAATAAAATTATATACATAATGTTTTGTCGAGTTCTTTGTGAAAAGAATACATAAAATCTCTCGTCTGGGGGCGTGCTCATTTAAGCACGCCCCTTATTTGATTATTGCGCTCTTTTAAGATGCTGTTTTTGTAGTATATGCACCTTGGAAGGTGCACATTAATGCGCAATATGCACCTTCCAAGGTGCAAATATATGTTTTTTCTTTCAAAACTCCAAACTTTTTGCTTATTTATTTTTGCTAAAAGTTTCCTTTACCCTTATTTCTAATAATTGCCAGAGATTTTTATCAGTATGTAGCGATTATTGCCTAGTTATGGAAGAATATTTTGCCGAGGAATGAGTTGGCTGTTAATCGGAAATAGTGTACAGGCGAATGAAGAACAGCTGACTAGCCATACGCTCGCCAGTTGGCTGTTCTACTGCAACAGTCTGCGTAAATGCCTGAATTATTGTTGTAAGTAAGGGATAAAGAAATACTCTTCACTCTTCACCTTTCCTTCGGAATCCCCAGTGTTTATGGGCGTTTCGAGGGGTGAAGAGTTCTTGGACACTCTTCACCCACTCTTCACCACTCTTCACCCTGGCAGGTTCGGCGGAGGGTGTGTCATAAGTTTATGATTCACCCTCTTCTTGTTGTTGGAAGAGTTAGGATATGTTGTTGAAAGAGTTAGGATATGTTGTTGAAAGAGTTAGGATATGTTGTTGAAACAGCCAGTATCTTCGGTCGCACAACAGCTGTTGTGCGCTTGCATAACAGCTGATATGCGCATGCACAACAGGTGATGTGCATGCGATGGTCAACTGTTATGCGCCAACTATTATTCAGACTTATGACACACCCTCCTTAGAGAAGCCTAGCGGTCTTGCATCTCTCCTTAACACCTAGCGGTCTTGCGCTGCAATTTACGCCTGTTGGTCTTTGGAATCGGTGAAGAGTGGTGAAGAGTGGTGAAGAGTGGTGAAGAGTGGGTGAAGAGTCGCTGCAAACTCTTCACCCCTTGGAATGCCGATAAACACAGGGGTTTCCGAAGGAAAGGTGAAGAGTGAAGAGTAAAAGCGTGTTCGCTTGCAGATAAAAAATGGGGCGCAAGCTGTTTCCTGGAAAGGAATCGCTTGCGCCCCTGATATTATTGCTTATGAATAAATGAGCACCCTAAGATTAGAACTTGTAGATAGCACCAAATGAAATGTTGCTCGCATCTACGTTAAGTCCGAATGTTGACCAGTTGTCACCATGGTCAGGAGAAAAACCTCTGTAACCGAGGAAACCTACCTTTGTGATGAAGTTTACGTGGTTGTTGATGTAAATTAAAAAAGCAGGTATGCTGAATGTATCTAAAGCTATTTCTGCTGCAAAGCTACAATTTTTTAGTGAAACCGCCAAATAATATGAGGGAATATTTGGGCAAACCAACTTTTTTCTCTATCTTTGCATGAACAAACAGTTTGAATTTTATTTTATAAATATCATAAATGAATCAATTTGCAAAGCTGATAGCAGCCCAGCTCAATCTGAAGGAGCAGGCTGTAGAAAATACTCTGGCGCTGCTCGAAGAGGGCTGCACCATTCCGTTTATCTCGCGATACCGCAAGGAGAAAACCGGTAATATGGACGAGGTAAACATTGAAGCCATCGCACAGGCTAACGAGAAACTCTCTGAGATGGCGAAGAGAAAGGAGACTATCCTCAAAACCATCGAGGAACAGGGAAAACTCTCGGATGAACTGAAAAAACGCATCGAACAGTGCTGGGATGCTACCGAACTGGAAGACATCTATCTTCCTTATAAGCCAAAGCGCCGCACCCGTGCACAGATAGCACGTGAGGCAGGCTTGGAGCCTCTGGCACAGCTGCTCCTCTTCCAGCGTGAGCGCAATCCGGAACAGGCTGCCAGGAAGTTTGTGGGCGATAAGGTGAAGGATGTGGAGGCTGCACTTCAGGGAGCCAAGGACATCATCGCCGAAACCGTAAGCGAGAATGAGCAGAGCCGCAATCAGATTCGCGGTGAGTTCAGACGCGGTGCCATCATCACTTCTAAGGTGGTAGCCAAGAAGAAGGATGAGGAAGAGGCGCAGCGCTTCTCCGACTATTTCGATTTCTCAGAACCATTGAAGAAATGTTCTTCGCACCGACTGCTGGCTATGCGTAGAGGCGAGGCGGCAGGATTCTTGCGTGTCAGCATCTCGGCTGATGATGAGCAGTGTCAGGATAAACTGAAGCGCCACTATGTACATGGCTTCGGTGAGTGCCAGACGCTGGTGGGTGAAGCGGTGGATGATGCCTTCAAGCGACTGCTGAAGCCTAGCATTGAAACCGAATTTGCTGCGCTCAGCAAGCAGAAGGCGGATGAGGAGGCTATTGTGGTCTTCGCCGAAAACCTGCGCCAGCTTCTGTTGGCGGCTCCTCTCGGACAGAAACGCGTGATGGCGGTTGACCCGGGTTTTGCCAATGGTTGCAAGACTTGCTGTCTCGATGCGCAGGGCAATCTGATTCATCATGAAATTGTTTATCCTCATCCTCCCCGCAACAGGAAGAGCGAGGCTACGGCTGCCATCCAGCGCATGGTTAAGATGTATCAGGTGGAGGCAATGGCTGTAGGTAACGGTACGGCAAGCCGCGAAACCAGCGACTGGCTGCATAGTATCGATTTCGTTCATCCGGTAGATATCTATGTGGTGAGCGAGGATGGTGCTTCTATCTATTCGGCTTCGAAGATTGCAAGAGATGAGTTCCCGGATGAGGATGTTACCGTGCGTGGTGCTGTGAGCATCGGACGAAGACTGATGGATCCGCTTGCAGAATTGGTGAAGATTGATCCGAAGAGCATCGGTGTGGGACAGTATCAGCATGATGTGGATCAGACTCAGTTGAAGAAGAGTCTGGATACGGTGGTAATGAGTTGTGTGAACTCGGTGGGTGTCAACCTGAATACCGCATCGCAGCATCTCCTGACCTATGTGAGCGGTTTGGGACCTACGCTTGCCAAGAATATCGTGGAATATCGCCGCGAGAATGGAGCCTTCGCTTCCCGTGCCCAGTTGAAGAAGGTGCCACGTCTGGGTCCTTCGGCCTTCGAGCAGTGTGCCGGCTTCCTCCGCATTCCAGGCGCTAAGAATCCTTTGGATAACAGTGCCGTTCATCCGGAGCGCTATGCGCTGGTAGAGCAGATGGCGAAAGATCAGGGCGTAACGGTGAAGCAGCTGGTAGAAGACAAGGCGCTGCAGAAGAAGATTGATATCCGGAAATATGTGAGTGCTGAGGTGGGTATGCCTACTTTGACCGATATCATGGCTGAGCTTGACAAGCCGGGCTTGGATCCTCGTGGTGAGGTAGAGAAGTTTGAGTTTGATGCCAGCATCAAGGAGATAGAGGATTTGCAGGTGGGCATGGTTGTGCCGGGCATTGTTACCAACATTACCAAGTTTGGTGCCTTTGTAGATATAGGTGTCCACAACGATGGTCTGGTTCATGTATCCCAGATGTCAAACCGTTACATTCAGGATCCTTCTGAGGTGGTAAAGCTTCATGAGCATGTGATGGTGAGAGTGGCAGAAGTAGATTTGAAGCGCAAGCGCATCGCCTTGTCGATGAAGGGCGTGAAATAGAAAGGATATTGAGAATGAATCAGAATAATAATGGTGATGCTCTCTTGGCAGGGGGCATCACCAGAGATTGTATAGAGTCGGCATATTGCTTTATTCATCAGAAGCTCAGGGTTTTTGAATTTTCCACCAATCCTACGCAGCGTGATGATATAGAGTATGCCATCGCCCAGTATGTAGAGGGTATGAATCCGCAGCTCTATCTTCTTCTTTCTCAAGGCAGAACGGAATTCCTTCTAGACCATGTGAATTTTGAAAAAGATATGCGCGAGGCGCAGGAGAAACTGGAAGGGATGATGTAGGTATCTCTCTGCTTGAGGAGAAGGATCTGACAAAAAGGTGTAAAAAGACAGGTAGTTATATTAAAAGAAAATGCTAAATAGTTATATATTAACTACTTAGCATTTTTTTTGTGCGCCTGATAGGCTATTTGTATGTCTGCTTATCAGCATAGGGACTTGCAAATAGCCAAATAACGACTTAAAATATCCGAAAATAGCCGCAAGAACGACTTAAAACGACTTAGAACGACTTAAAACGACTTAAAACACCCATAAATGATTTAACTATAGCAATGATAATAATACCTCAGTTCGGGATAAGAAATAGTGCCTAAAAAAGTTGGTAATCTCCGATATTTTTTGTATCTTTGTAGTTGAAATACAATTAGTTACAAACATAAAAAGATATCATTATGGAGATTACCAAGGACAAAGTTACAGAATTATTTTGTATTATTGATGAATTTTACAAAGTTTTTGATTCTGAAAATGCAGGAAAATTGCTTTTGAGTGAAGATGGAGTAAAGCGCAAATTGCTCACATTTTTCCCTTGTTTGGATATCCTATTATTAATCTGATAGTAGCGGCAATCTATACCATCATAGCGCATGAACCGGTACTCCTATAGCACTGCTTTTGTTTGGTATTTGCTAGTGCTGTTTTTGCGGTCCTCTCTTCTCTTCAGATTTGTGTGTCTGTTTAATTGCATAAGAATTTGTATATAACCGCAAACGACCGCAAACGACTGCAAAACGACCGCAAACGACCGCAAACGACCACAAAAACGACCGCAAACGACCGCAATAACGACCGCAAACGACCGCAAACGACCGCAATAACGACCGCAAACGACCGCAATAACGACCGCAAACGACTGCAATAACGACCGCAAACGACTGCAATAACGATTGAAATATGATAGCTCTTATGCTCCAAATTCTTCTTCACCTTTTTGGCTTATAATCCATTTTTTACCATTGGGTGATTTTGTTAGCAGGCCATCTTTTGCCATATTAATTAGTAGGCGACCTATTCTTCGTAATTTTTCATCATGGCTATTATTTGCAGGAAAAACATGCTGAAGACTTTCGAATGCATCTCTGCGCCAAAATCCTATTTTTCCTGCATTATGTGCCAATTGCAATAATAGCTTTTGGATACTTTTTTCTGCAAGTCCTTTCTCTTTTGTGTAGTGACCAATCTGGTTTGTCAGTTTGGCTACTTTTAATGATATGGTATAATGTGGAGCACGTCCTTCAATCAAACCTTTATCAAATAGTAGCTTGGCTGCTTCTTTTGTGATAGGATGATGCTTTTGTACGGCATCTAGCCAAAGGCATTCCTTTAGTGACAAAGACTGGTTGCTCTTTAGCAAGTTGGTATATTTCTCATCAATCATTTTGCCATAGATAGTTACGCCAACAGTACGATGTTCGTTGTCGATGTCGTAATCTGGCATTGGAAAGAATCGGTTGCGTTGCTCTGTGTAGATCTTCTTGATACCACGTCCTACTGTATCAATCATATTGAAATTGACCATGCCCTTGCAAAGACAATCGTTACGATAATGAAATTGAGGTCCTTTATGCTCCAGGGCATTTTCTATTGTTCCTGGAATGAAACTGCCACCATTGCCATAATATAAGGTACTAGGACCTTCTACAAAAACAATTCGCTGCTGTAAGGTGTAATCCTGATGTGCGATGGCGTTATGTAAGGCCTCTCGTATGGTGTATTCATCATACTGTTTCATGGTGTCAGGGAACAGGGTTCCACCTGGCAACTCACGCATAGTCTTGTTACGTATTTTGCTCAACACCTTATCTACGGTCAAGATGAAAGGTATTGTAAAATGCTCATAATCTTGTACGATGCCTTCTTCATCTTCCCATGTCCAAGTGATTTGTGCTACGGCAGGATGAATCTTTTGAATAGAAAGGGGTTTGCCCAATAGTAGAATGGCTGCACGAGTGAGCTTCCCTTCTCGCATCATCATACTATTAGCCAAGAACTCTTCTGTACTCCACGCATCTATTTCTTCGGCAGGAATACTTGACGAACGAACTTTTTTGAACATGACTTTAGCTGTAGCTACGGCTAGTTCATCCAAGTCATTGATCGTGGCAGTTGGTACGAGCTGAGCAGTCCAATCTGGTATTGGTGGCTGTTGGCGGATAGTATCTTGTTTTGCCTGGTTCAGTGGTTTCAGACTTTCGCCATCACGACCATAAGCCACACCTTTCCAGTGCATTACTATGTTGCGTGGTGATGCTGGTATCTGGAATAATAAAACTCGTTTGCCTTCGATATCTAAAGGTACAATATCTCTAAAGATAAGGTTGTCGGTGGTATGTTGAGACATATCTTGCTTCAAACGGTTGAGTGCAACTTCACCATCTTTGAATGTTGTACCGATAATCTGATGTTTTTTGTCCCAAACGCCAAATACAATCCAAGCAAACTCATGGTCACGTAAGTTTGCTTCATTGCTAAGAGCGGAGAAGTATTTGCCCAACTCATCGATATCAAAGTTGGTCTCTGCTTTCTTAAACTCGACAACCTCATTCTCTGAGTGTTCCCACAGCTTGTTGAATATCTCTATATATTTTTCCATTGTTTCCTTCTTTATTTTCCTAAATGAGCCTACTTAAAAAGTAAGGCATTGTCTTAGGACACATTTATATTAAACAGCTACAAAGATAGCATTTTTCTTTGAAAATAGGGTATATATTCAGGAGGAAAATGTATTTTCTTAGTGATTTTTTCAGTTTGGGGTGAAAAACTCTATGTATGGGGATAAACTAAAGTGGTGTGTGTAATCGCAAGAAATAGTGTGAAAGAATGTGAAATGAAGCCCTTGCATTTGGCTGTTACTATAGATTAGCATTGAAATATGTTGCCAAAATGTTGGCAATTTCTAGAAACAGAAAATCCTAACTGCTTATTATCAAGCAGTTAGGATTTTCTTGGGTGCGCCTGATAGGCGTATTTTTGTGAAATCTTATGAAAATTAGAGAAATGTATAATTACCTGATTATAAATGATATAGAAAAAATCATTGTTTCTTAATTTTACCTAAAGTTTTGTTAGAATACATAAAACTCGGCAAAAACTCGGCAAAAATGTTGGTGGGCGAATGTAAAATAATTACTTTTGCACTCGAATTTAAACAATGAGAGTATGGCAAATATAGATTTGAAACTATCTTCCAAGGAAGACAAGGTGACGCATCGCTGCGAAATCCTAATCCGTTTTTACCAAGGTCAAAAGATTGATTATCGTGTAAAGAGTGGCTTGTTTGTGGAGCCACGCCATTTCCGATATTTCGTTAATCGTAATGCAAGTAAGAAGCAAGGTGTGGTTGTTCCAGATAAGGTTACTTCTGTAACCAAGGAAGAAGCGAAAGCCAAGGGATATGCGATTACTACGAGAGGTGAAGTAGTAATCACAGATCGTCTTATTACTCCCGAAGTGAAGTTTGATAAAGAACAAGCTCGGTTGTTGGGGGAGTTGCAGACAACTATCATGGATGCTTTTGTTGCTGCAGACAAAAGTAATCTTAGTGAGGATTGGCTTGATAAGATAGTCTATCGTTTTCATCATCCTCTTGGTACAGGTAAAGTGAAAAGACAAAGAGGAAAGAAGCGAGTCTCTATGTATGAATTAGCAGAGGAGTACTTGGATAAGAAGCGTTTCTCCTATGACCATACCAAGGCTTTTCGAGTTTTAGTAAGAGACTTGGCACGATACGAAGCCTTCAAGAAGAAAGTGCTTCAAGAGAAATTTACTTGGAACATAGATAAGATGACTCGCAAGGATATTGAGGACTTTGAGGATTATCTGCGCAATGAGAAAACATTGTCAGAGAAGTATCCAAAGCAGTTTGAGAGCATCTTGGAGGAATATCCTGCAGAAATCAATGTGGTACATACAATGGTGAAGTTGCAAGACCGTGGAGAGAATACCATTGTGAAACTTAAAAAGAAATTCAAGGCGTTTATGCAATGGTTGTATGAAACGGAGAGAACAACCAATCGTCCTTTCGATGGAATTAAGATAGGCGTGGAGAAGTATGGTACACCTATTTATATAACAAAGGAAGAACGAAATCTTGTGGCTGAAACAGATATTCCTGCAATGTTTGAAAAACTGGATGATGAAGATAAGAAGGCATGTTCAAAACTTCCTTTAAGGACTTTGGAAACTCAGCGTGATATATTTGTGTTCCAGTGTTTGGTAGGTTGTCGTGTTGGTGATCTTACAAGATTGACTTCTCTGAACATCACTCAGGGAATCTTGGAGTATGTGCCGAGTAAGACGGCCGATGAGGATGCTCCGGTGAAGCCTCGTATTCCGTTAAATCCATGTGCTTTGAAATTGGTGAAGAAATATGAGGGTGTTGATAAGGATGGACGTTTATTCCCTTTCATCAGTCCACAGAAATACAATGATGCCATCAAGGCTATCCTGTTGATTTGTGGCATCACAAGAATCGTTCAGGTTCGTAACTCAACGACTGGGGAGAATGAAATGAAACGAATTTGTGATGTTGCCAGTTCTCACATGGCTCGCCGTACTTTCGTTGGTGCAGCTTATAAGGCTGTTCGTGACCCGAATATCGTTGGAAAGATGAGTGGTCATGTTGAGGGAAGTAGGGCATTCAATCGCTATCGCCAGATAGATGATGACATATTGAAGGAAACAATAAGTTGCATTTAGCCAAGGTTTTCTGAATCTTGTAGAACCGTACGATACAAAATCGTGCGGTTTTTTGTTTTTGCGAAAAATAATAAATTTTCAAATTTAACATAAAATGGGCTGTTTTGTCAGATATTTATTACGAAAGTGTTAAATATGAAGTTTAATTGTGCATCGCCCCCTTTATTCCTTTTTGTTTCGTACTTTTGCACCAGATTTCAAAAATAATTAAAGTAAAAAGATGCGTATTCAAGACATTTTAGCTACAGGCGCACCACTACAATTGGTGGTGGATGCGATGGATTTGAAGGAACTCTTCTTGAATTGGAAAGAGGAGATGGTGCAGAAACCTCAGAAGGAAGAGTCGCCTCTGTTGACACCAGCGGAGGTGACGGAGAAGTATCGTGTTTCCAAGGTCACTTTGTGGCGTTGGGACAAGATGGGATTGCTGGCTCCTATCAAGATGGGGCGCAAGTCATTCTATCGTCAGTCAGATATAGAGCGAGTATTTGATCTTAATAAATAGGTGTATGCTCAATATCAATCAACATTCGTTGGAGTCGCTGCCCAAGCAACTGCCAATATATGCCCTTCGATGGGAGGTGCAGAAGATTATCGAGCATTATGCAGAAGTGTTTCAATGTCCTAGGGACTTTATTATTTCTGCGGTGTTTGGTGTTGTTGGCACGATGTGTGGTAGGCATGTGACAATCTTTGATGGGAAGTATCGCAATCATCCCAATCTTTGGATTTGTCATGTTGCTCCAAGTGGTTCCAACAAGAGTTCGCCTATCAAGGCTCTGATGCGACCGATGAATCAAGAAGAAAGCAGACGCTATAAGGAGTTTCGGGAGAAATTCAAGGAATTCAAACGAAACACAGACGAGGAAGAACCGACTTTGAATCAGTTGACGGTTTCAGATGTGACTCCAGAAGGATTGTATAAAATCTTGGATGGCAGAGCGGAATCGAAAGATGGTCTTTTGCTCTATAGGGATGAAATCAAGGGCTTTATAGATGATATGGGACGATACCATAACAGTGGTGAGGTGAGCAATTACTTATCAATATGGGATGGAACCACTTTTCCTGTCACTCGCAAGACTCAGCCACCGATGTATATCGAGAATCCTTTCCTGTGCATCATGGGTGGAATCCAACCCGATGTATTCAGTGAGGCATTCAAGCGAGACTTGGCAGGTGTGGGCTTTGTGCAAAGATGGTTGTTCGCCTATCCCGATGAGATACAGAAGGCTCTTTATTCTGATTCAATATTGGATGCCAAGTATGAAACTGCATGGAATGAAATCTTTGAGAAGTTGTTGGCTATTAATGATATGGAACTTACGTTGAGCAATGAAGCAAAGCAAGTTTATATCGACTACTATAATGAGACAATATCTCGTACAGATGATGCTGATTCCTATATGTCTTCGATGCTATCCAAGTTGAGAATCCATGTGTTGAAGTGGTGTGCCATTACTCACATCTTATCATGCTCGGATAATGCAGGAGGTGGGCAATACTTTGTTTTGCCAAGTTCTTTGGAGATAACTGCTGATGAGATGCGGTATAGTGTGGAGTGCATGCGCTACTTTGAGTATTGTGGAACCAGGGCTTTGAATCTTGTTGTGGGTGAAGGGCAGATAAAGAAACCTACCAAAGAACAGTTGATTAAGGATTTGGTTTCATTAGTCGGAATAGACAAAATGAATATCACGAAGTTTGCAGAAGGAATAGACGTAAGTCGTCAATATGTGAGCAAGGTGATAAAAAAGTAGACTAAGTTGCGTGGTTGCGGTAACGATAGTATGTATCAATCTGTGAATCAGGGAGATGAATAAGAACGCAACCGCAACCAAGAACAAATGTGATGATTATGAACATATTTTCAATAAATGTATCTGTTTATGATGGTGTGATGGATAATAAGGGAACCATCTCCTCTCTTGGAGATTTTCTGTTCTCGCAAGAACGTCAGTATGAGATTCTGATGCTTCGCCATCTGTCAAGCAAAGAAGAGCGTGATAGTTGGAAGCGAAAGTTGCCACAAGCCACGATAGGTGGAGTGTTTCAACCAACGAGGTCTATTCAGAACATCCAATATCGTTCTGGGTTGATATGTGTAGATATGGATGCCAAGGAGAATCCTGCCATATCTGATTGGAATGCAGTGAAGGAGCAACTTGCCGTGATACCTCAGATAGCTTATTGCTCATTGAGTGTTAGTGGCAACGGACTTTTTGCAGTTATTCCCTTGCGCTATCCAGAGAAGCATTTATTGCAATTCCGACAGTTGCAGCACGACTTCTATCGAATGGGGATAACCATAGATGCAGCTTGTAGTGACATCACAAGAATGAGGTGTGTTAGCTATGATGCGCATCCAATTATTAACGAGAATGCCATCCCATACGAAGGCATTTATATGGAGCCGCCAAAAGTGAGGCGGTATTTATCTTATAGGAACATCAGGGAGAACGACATCTTATCTGAAGTTGCTGCTTGTTGCAAGCAAATAGAACAGCGTGGCATTGACATAACAGATGGTTATGACCAATGGCTGAAAGTGGGTTGCTCACTTGCCACGTTGGGTGAGGATGGGCGAGACTTCTTTCATCTGTGTAGTCAACAGAGCATGGACTACAACGAATCGAAGACCGACAAGATGTTCTCGGATCTCTTGAAACGGAATTATCAAAATATCAACATCGGAACATTCTTCTGGCTATGCAAGCAGAATGGAATCCAGATGAAGTGAAAACTAAGATGAAAGAGTATGTGCCTTCATCAAACTAAACAAGTATCTGAGATTATTGCTCGAAGAAAGGCTGGATGGAACCTTATTAGATTCGAGCAATAATCTCAGGAAGTTGTGATGCGGTCGTATGCTTGTTTATGGGATGTATTAAGGTCATTTTTTACCTTGCGCTTGCGCCGATAAAACGAAACATTTTTATAGCAGGGGGGAGCCTAATCCCCGGTTCGCACGCTAACCGGCTGAAAATTCGCATATTGCCCTAAGAAAAATGTTGCTCATTTTTGCGGCAAGCCGAGGGGATAGTTGTAGTATGATTGGTATGTATTATTAGTGATGTTTTTATATGCTAAAATCAAAGTTTAGTCTATCGCAAAGGGTGGAATGAGAAATAATCTGCATCTTCCAATGGTGGAAGTGCAGACTTTATATTTCTAAGACGGTGGTCATCCTTTTGATTTGTGGAAAATTCGGAATTCTTCTTTTCCTTTGGTTGTCTGGTAGGATGATATGTACTTCTGTTGTTGTAGCAATTTTAGTAAAGACTCATTCCAAGATGTTGCTTTTATGGTTGGTCGTTTGCCTTTATTGCTTAACTCAGCATATTGATTACCTAATGCAGTAAGAACTTTTTCTGTATTCTCTGGTTGGGCTGATATGATTAGAACTGCCAATTTTACTCTGTCAGATATTTTACAATTAGACTTTAGTAAATGAAGCAAATATTCTTCAGATAGATTGATGTCTTTGCTCTCTATAACAGCATTGATTATAATTCCTTCTGATGCTGTCGCTTTCATTTTAGTTTCATCCGATACAATCTGAAGAATTACCCTCTTTTCTATTGTAGAGAATGTTGGTGAACTTAATAATGTCTCTAAGCAATGAGGGAAGGTAACCGACGATTATCTTAAAAGATGTAATATTACAAGATTCTGTCAAGCTAAAGAATATGTTTTTTCGTATAATGATAATTTTTCTTTTTAACTTAATTATCTGTAGTCAGAGTTGTTTGTCAAAATATCTGATTATCTTCGAGTTTTCTAAATAGTATAACGCTCGGAAAACTCGGCAAAAACTCGGCAATTTTTAAAACTAAAAAATCCTAACCGCTTATTATCAAGCAGTTAGGATTTTCTTGGGTGCGCCTGATAGGACTCGAACCTACACGGCCTGAACCACTAGATCCTAAGTCTAGCGCGTCTACCAATTTCGCCACAAGCGCATTCTTGGGTGCAAAGATACAATAATAATTTGAATAAAAAGAATAAAAATGAAAAAAATGATGGTTTTACTTGCTTTTTACGAGAAATAATGGTAATTTTGCAAACAGATACTGTTCTATTTTTATTTTGCAAAAAATGAAGGCTGGACAGTAAGGACAGATAAAAATTAAATAACAGAAATATGAAAAAAATATGGGTTATGATGCTGGCTACATTGATGGTTTCTTCCACGATGATGGCTGGAAATGTGAAGAAATCAACTACTCTTCCTATTGAGGGAGAGATCGTAAAGGCTTCTCATCCGATGATTCAGTATGTTGGGCGTGTGAGCTTTGCTAAGAATTCTGACGTAGCCAGTTTCAATTATCCGGGAACTACGATTGAGGCTAGTTTTCAAGGGTCTTCTCTGAAAATGCTGTGTTGCCCGAAGACTGGATATTTCATGGCGCAGATTGATGGTTGCGAACCTTTCAAAGTGGGCTTTAATGCCGAACGCGATTCGGTTGTTACCCTGGCTGCGGCTTTGCCAAAGGGGGTGCATCATGCTAAGGTGATGTATGTGATAGAAGGCTTGTTCCGCAAACCGGAATTCAGGGGATTCGTTCTTGATAAGGGATGTCAGCTCGTTGAGGCTCCGGCTCTCCCGGAACGGAAGATTGAATTTATCGGAAACTCAATCACCTGCGGTTATGGCGTAGAAAGTATCAACATGTCTGATCCTTTTGAGGATGAAACGGAGAACCATTGGCTTACTTATGCCAATATCGTAAGTGACAGTCTGAAGGCTCAGCATACTTCTATCTCCCGTAGTGGTATCGGTGTATATCGTAATTATAATGGTCCGAAGACAGGTGATGCCGATAACATGCCTTGGCAATATGAATATACCTTATTTGACCAGCATGATGAAAAGTGGGATTTTGCCAAGTATCAGCCTCAGTTAGTCTGCATCAATCTGGGTACGAACGATCTTTCTACCAAGAATTATGATATTCAACTCTACGAGAAGAATTATCGCATGTTTCTTAAAACGGTACGTAGCAAGTATCCTCATGCAAAGATTGTGATGTTGACAGGTCCGATGCTCGGCGAGAAGGAGAGTAGCAAGCAGCGAACTGTACTTGATAGAATCTGTGCTGATGCCAATAAAACCGATAAGAACATTTACCGTTTCGATTTCAGTTTCCAAAAAGGAGATTTAGGTTATGGTGCCAGCTGGCATCCTAGTATGTTGCAGCATCGGAAGATGGCAGCAGAATTGCTTCCGTTCCTGAGAAAACTGATGAATTGGAATTAAATGAAATTGTATGTTTCCCAAACAAAATTATATGATAACAATGAACACAAAAAATCTTTTATTGTTGGCATCTCTTACATTGGCGATGCCTCTGGCAGCACAGACTCCACAAGAGGATTTCAAGCGGGATATTACGCTTTCGGGTAGTAACTATGTAGCTTATCGTGGTCCGCAGAAGCAGTTGACTGCGGCTCCTAAGGGTTATAAGCCTTTCTATCTGAGCCATTATGGCCGGCATGGTTCCCGCTATATGATAGGCAAGAAGGCTTATGATGTGCCTTATTTCTCTCTGCTCAAAGCGAAGCAGGAGGGCAAACTGACAGCTAAGGGCGAGGAAACGCTGGCTAAGGTGAAGATTATTCGTGAGGAGGCGAAAGGGCGCGATGGCGAACTGACTCCGCTCGGAGCTCTCCAGCATCAGGGTATTACCAGAAGAATGATGGAGCGATTCCCTGAGATTTTTGCCGGTAATACGAATATCGAAGCCCGAAGTACTTTGGTAATCCGATGTATCCTCTCTATGGAGAACGGTTTGCAGCAGATGCTGCGTATCAATCCGAAACTTCATATCTTCCATGATGCCAGCGAGCATGATATGTATTATATGAACCAAGACGACAGATACCTGGATAGCTTGAAGCATAGCGTGGGTATCAAGGTGGCACAGCAGGAATTTGCACAGAAGCACGTTAGCTATAGCCGTGTGATGCAGGAACTGTTCAACGACCCTGCCTGGGTGAAGCAGAATATCAACCAGAGTGACCTGAACAGAAAACTTTATGAGATGGCAAGCTCAATCCAAGGCACGGAACTGAGAGGCAAGGTTTCGCTCTATGACCTCTTTACGGAGGAGGAACTGTATCAGAACTGGCTGAATGCCAACATCTGGTGGCAGATGGCTTACGGCAACTCGCCTTATACGGGCAATGTGCAGCCGTTCTCCCAGCGCAATCTCTTGAGAAACATCATCCAGAAGGCAGATAGCTGCATCGCTTTGCCGCATCCGGGAGCTACATTGAGATATGGACACGATACGATGGTTACTCCGCTTACCTGTTTGCTGGATTTGAATGGATATGGCGAAGAGATAAAGGATCCGGAGAAGATTGCTTCTCAATGGTGGGATTATAAAATTACTCCGATGGCTACGAATTTGCAGTTTGTTTTTTATAGAAACAAGGCGAATGATGTGCTGGTGAAGGTGCTTTTGAATGAAGACGAGGCTACTTTGCCTATCAAGAGCGATGTGGCACCTTATTACCATTGGAATGACTTCAGGGGGTATTGCCTGAAAAAGCTGGCGGGGTATAAAAGGTAAAAATGAAGGCTACTGACTGCTGGGGGACAGGCGATGGAATCGCCTGGAACGGGGGCAGGAGGGGGACTGGCTTCTTTTTTGCTGAACGCGAAACGCTGAAGCGCGAAATGCAAATGGCTGGATAATAAAAAAGGGGGCTTAAGCTTTTTGGGCTTAAGCTCCTTTTTTTATGATGGGCGCTTTTCTTGCTGCTTTTCTTGCGCTTTTCTTGCTGCTTTTCTTGCTGCTTTTCTTGCGCTTTCTTTTTCGCTTTCTTAGCGCTTTTTATTGCTTCGATAACCAGTCTTTATCCTTCTGGTCTTCTTCGAAATCTTTTTCTGAGAAGAGGTTGGTCTGACCGGTCAGTTCGTCAATCACCTGTTGCTCGCTTTTGCCAGCATCTGGATCAAGGTTTTCACCTTCATTTTCTGAGTCAGAACCATCCGGTTCCTCATCATTATCCTCAGAAGGAGGTTCTGGAAATCGGGTTGGTTCCAGTTCCTCGATGCTTTCAATCTTCCATGTCGTGAGGCGCTTACCCTTTGCCTTGAAACTCTTCTGCGCAATGAACTGCTCGGCATCGATTTCTTCGGCAGGACGGATGGCATCCACACCGCCATAAGTAACCTTGATGCGTGGATAAACCGTATCGGTAAGCAAGATGAGCTTGCAGTTAGGGTTCTCTCCCATGAAATTCTGATGGCGCTTGGTGGCATCCATCGTGAATCGCTTGATGTATGGATATCCCTGATTGTCGGCATCGTAAAGGATAGCCGTCCAAATCTTATGCTCATCCCATTTCTCTAAGCGGATGATGTTGTCCTCGTAGTGGTTGTTGACATCGAAATTGGTGATGTAGAATTCACCGTTGTCGAGTACTACCAAGATAGAATCATCATCATTGAATTCGCCCAGAAAGCGGCCGTTCTCATCGTAGTTGATGCGGTTTACGTCTGGGTCGAACCAAACCTTTCTGCCTCCTAACGTGCTGTGGCCGTGACTCTTCAGACCGATGCGGCGAATGGTGCGCTTGGTAAGGAGATTACCTTTAGCAGCACGTCCCTTAATCAGAATGTCTGAGAAATCCTTCTCCAGGAAGATGCTCTGGCGCTTCTTCGTTAGGTCGGGCTCCATCGTACACTTGATGATTTCTGCCTCTCCATTCGGGTTGGCGGTGAAGTAGATGACGCGGCTGCCAGGTGTGCCCTGGGTGATGTCATACATCTTGTCGCGGGTCATGGCGGTTACGTTGAATCGCTTGATGAAGTAATCGCCTTGTTTGCCGTCGCGGTAAACACAGTTGTAGATGGTGCGCTTATCGTTCTTCTTGAATACCTGAACATGGAGGATATTCTTGCCAACGAATATTTTGTCGGCTACCTTGGTGACTTTAAACTTACCATCCTTATAGAAGATGATGATGTCATCGAGGTCGGAGCAGTTGCATACGAATTCATCCTTCTTCAAACCTGTACCAACGAATCCTTCCTGACGGTTGATGTAGAGCTTCTGGTTAGCCTCTACCACCTTAGTCACCTCAATGGTATCGAAGTTTCTGATTTCTGTTTTGCGAGGATGGTTCTTTCCATACTTACCCTTGAGATATTCAAACCAGTTGATGGTTACATCGGTCATGTGAGCCAGGTCGTTCTCAATCTCAGCAAGTTCAGCCTTAATCTTCATCAGCAGTTCGTCTGCCTTATCCTTATTATATTTAAGGATTCGCTGCATCTTGATTTCCAGGAGTTTGAGAATATCCTCGCGCGTAATTTCCCGATGGAAGGCATACTCTACCATACCCTTACCGTCTACTTCGGCAGTAAAGAGTTTGTCCTTGAATGGCTCGAGTTTAGAATCGATGAAGGCAACAACCTCATCCTGACTTTTACTCTGCTCAAACTTTCGCTCCTTGTAGATGCGTTCCTCGATGAAAATCCGTTCGAGAGAAGAGAAGAAGAGCTGCTCCTCCAATTCTCCCTTTCTGATCATCAGTTCCTTGCGCAGCAATCCCATAGTGCGGTCTACGCTGTGGCGCAACACATCGCTGATGGTGAGGAAAACAGGCTTGTTGTCTTCGATGACACAGCAGTTGGGCGAGATGTTGATTTCGCAATCGCTGAATGCGTAGAGTGCGTCCATCGTTTTATCTGATGAGGTTCCTGGTGCCAGATGCACAAGAATCTCAACATTTGCTGAAGTAACATCGTCTACCTTGCGTGCCTTAATCTTACCCTTTTCTACCGCTTTGGTGATAGAATCGATGAGGCTGCCTGTAGTCTTGCTGAATGGTATCTCGCTGATAACGAGTGTCTTGTTGTCGAGCTTGTCTATCTTGGCTCTTACCTTCAATGCACCCCCTCGCTGTCCATCATTGTATTTGCTTACATCGATGGCACCGCCTGTAGGGAAGTCGGGATAGAGTTGGAATGGCTCGCCCTTGAGATAGTGGACGGCAGCATCGCAAATCTCATTGAAATTATGTGGCAAAACCTTACTGCTCAATCCCACGGCAATACCCTCGGCACCTTGTGCCAGGAGCAGCGGGAATTTGGCAGGGAGCGTGATAGGCTCCTTGTTTCTGCCATCATAAGAGAGTTGCCAGTCGGTGGTTTTAGGATTGAAAACCACGTCGAGAGCAAACTTAGAGAGGCGTGCCTCGATATATCGGGGAGCTGCAGCACGGTCGCCCGTAAGAATGTTTCCCCAGTTACCCTGCGTATCGATGAGCAGGTCTTTCTGTCCCATCTGTACCAAAGCATCTCCGATAGACGCATCACCATGAGGGTGAAACTGCATGGTATGTCCCACGATATTGGCAACCTTGTTGTATCTTCCGTCGTCCATACGCTTCATAGAGTGGAGGATGCGTCGCTGTACCGGTTTCAAACCATCCTCAATATGAGGAACGGCACGTTCGAGGATCACATACGATGCATAGTCGAGGAACCAGTTCTGATACATTCCGCTGAGGTGATGTACAGCAGAAGCATCGAATCGGTTCACCGGCTTATAATCGGAATGTTTCTCGGTCGAAATCTCCTCGTTGTCATCTTCCGCAGCATCCTGTTCAGATTCTGTAGAAGAATTTTCCAAATTTGGCGATTTTTCCTCTTCAAGACCGTTTTTATCTTTAATTTCGTCGCTCATATATAGCTTTTAATACTTATTTTATTAATTTATGGCAAAAATACAACAATTTTTCGAGAAAAAAGAGTATCTTTGCCGAAAATTTGAAAAAAATAAGATTTAATCATGGCACAGGAAGATGTTTTTAAGAAAATTGTAAGCCATTGCAAGGAATATGGCTTCGTGTTCCCAAGTAGTGAAATTTATGATGGCTTGGCTGCCGTTTATGACTATGGTCAGAATGGTGTTGAGCTCAAAAACAATATCAAGCAGTACTGGTGGCAGAGTATGGTGTTGTTGCACGAGAACATTGTTGGTCTCGATGCAGCTATCTTCATGCACCCTACAGTATGGAAGGCATCTGGACACGTTGATGCTTTCAATGACCCATTGATTGATAACCGCGATTCAAAGAAGCGTTATCGTGCCGATGTGCTCATCGAGGACCACATGGCTAAGTATGAGGAGAAGATTGCCAAGGAGATTGCCAAGGCTAAGAAGCGTTTCGGCGATAGCTTTGATGAGGCTCAGTTCCGTGCAACTAATCCTCGCGTTCTGGAGAACCAGAAGAAGTTTGATGATCTCCATGCCCGCTATACAGAGGCTATGCAGGGTCCTAACCTGGAGATGCTGAAGCAGATTATCGAGGATGAGGGTATCGTCTGCCCTATCAGCGGTACCAAGAACTGGACTGATGTCCGTCAGTTCAACCTGATGTTCTCTACCCAGATGGGTGCTGCCAGCGATGCTACAAGCAAGGTATATCTCCGTCCTGAGACAGCTCAGGGTATCTTCGTAGATTATCTGAGTGTTCAGAAGACCGGCCGTATGAAGTTGCCATTCGGTATCTGCCAGATTGGTAAGGCTTTCCGTAACGAGGTTGTTGCTCGTCAGTTCGTATTCCGTATGCGTGAATTCGAGCAGATGGAGATGCAGTTCTTCTGCCAGCCTGGTACTGAGATGAAGTGGTTTGAGTATTGGAAGAAGGTTCGTCTGGCTTGGCACGAGGCTCTCGGTATGGGTAATGAGAACTACCGTTACCACGATCACGAGAAACTGGCTCACTATGCCAATGCTGCTACCGACATCGAGTTCAAGATGCCATTCGGCTTCAAGGAGGTAGAGGGTATCCACAGCCGTACCAATTTCGACCTTTCTCAGCACGAGAAGTACAGCGGCCGTTCTATCAAGTACTTCGATCCAGAGAAGAACGAGAGCTATGTACCTTACGATGTAGAGACATCTATCGGTGTAGACCGTATGTTCCTCAGCGTAATGTGCCACTCTTACTGCGAGGAGAAGCTGGAGAATGGCGAGACACGTGTTGTTTTGCGTTTGCCAGAGGCTTTGGCACCTGTTAAGTGTGCTGTGTTCCCATTGGATAAGAAGTATGGTTTGCCAGAGTTGGCTCACGAGATTGTAGACGAGCTGAAGTTCCACTTCAATACTCACTATGGCGATCCTAAGGATTCAATCGGTAAGCGTTATCGCCGTCAGGATGCTATCGGTACTCCATTCTGTATCACCGTAGACCACGAGACTCCAAACGATCATAAGGTAACTCTGCGTTATCGTGATACCATGGAGCAGGAGCGCGTAGCTATCTCAGATCTTCGCAGCATCATCGAGGAGCGCGTAAGCATCACTAGCGTATTGAAGAAGCTTGGCAAGGAAATCAAGAACTTCTAATTAATCAAATACATTTAGATGAATCTTAAGAGTTTGAAATATTTCTTCTTCCTCATGATGGCAGTGATCACACTGTCATCATGTAGCGAAGATGATGATAATGTCTCGGAATATGCCAACTGGCAGGAGCGTAACGAGCAGGCTTTTGCCGATACATTGGCTTATGCCAAAAAGATGGGCGAAGCTAACGGCTGGTACGTTTATAAGAACTGGACGTTCGAAAACCAGACTCCGACTCTGAACAAGGATCAGAATGGTAATTTAGTGACCCTTACTTATAAGGATTGCGATAATATCATCGTTCATGTTCTGAAGAAGGGAGAGGGGAAAACTTCTCCAATCCTTACCGATTCGGTACAGGTGAGCTATCGTGGTCGTTTCATTCCTACTAGTAATTATGCGGAAGGTTACGTCTTCGACCAGAGTTTTACGGGTACTTTTGATGCAGCAACAGCTAATCCTATCCGTAGTGTGGCCGGTGGATTTATCGATGGCTTTACCACCGCATTGCTCAAGATGCATCCGGGCGACCATTGGCAGGTGTTCATTCCATACCAGCTGGCTTATGGCGAGAGAGGTAATTCTTCAATCCAAGGCTATTCAATGCTCCGTTTTGAGATGGTGCTCAAGAGTTATAAGAGAGCTTCTGGCAAGAAGTGGATTACTGAATAATAAGAATAAAGATTTAGAGAAAAGTATGTGCATATGTTTGAAATGATATATGCACATATTTTTTTGTATGAGCGATATACGAGAAATTAATTTATGCTTTATAGCAAGAAGACAGATTATTTGATGGAGTCGATTCGCCTGGGTAGGGAGATGGATCGGCGCGAGAAACTCAATCTTATTGTAGGATTGAGTATACCTTCTATGTTGGCTCAGATTTCTACGGTGATGATGTTCTTCATCGATGCTTCGATGGTGGGTCATCTTGGAGCTGAGGCTTCTGCCAGTATCGGATTGATTGAATCAACTACCTGGCTTATTGGTAGCTTACTCAGTGCAGCGGCTACTGGCTTTTCTGTACAGGTAGCTCATTTTATCGGAGCTAATGATTTTGCAAATGCCCGTCAGGTGTTTCGTCATGCGCTGATTTGCGGTGTGGCGTTCAGCATTTTTGTTTCTCTTCTCTGTGTCGGCATTCATGCTTATCTGCCTTATTGGCTGGGTGGAGGTGCTGATATAGCCACCAATTCCTCTCGCTATTTTCTGATATATGGTCTGGTACTTCCATTCGTTTTCCTTTATCATATATCCGAGATGATGCTGAAATCTGCGGGCAATATGCATACACCTAGTGTGATGGCAGTATTGATCTGTATCTGCGATGTGATATTCAATTACCTGTTTATCTATATCCTGAAGTTGGGTGTTGTGGGGGCTGCCTTAGGAACGGCGATGGCTTATGTCTGCATCTCTCTGCCTAATCTTTATCTTGCAGGTTTCAAGAATAAGATACTGAATCTCCGTCAGGACCATGTCCGTTTCCGTTGGGTCAGGTCGTATGTTCATAATGCTTGTAAAATCAGCATTCCGATAGCCATACAGAACATATTGATGAGCGGGGCGCAGATAGTGAGTACCATGATTGTGGCACCTCTTGGCAATATAGCCATTGCTTCCCATTCTTTTGCTATTACGGCAGAGAGTCTTTGCTATATGCCGGGTTATGGAATTGGTGATGCGGCTACCACTCTGGTGGGACAGACGCATGGAGCAGGGCGAGTAGGTTTGTGCAAGAATTTTGCCTATATGACAGTAGGACTTGGAATGGCTGTGATGGCTGTGATGGGAGTGGTGATGTATGTCTTTGCTCCTGAGATGATTGGCGTTCTTTCTCCGGTAGAAAGCATCCGTGAGATGGGAACCATCTGTTTGCGCATCGAGGCTTTTGCTGAACCATTCTTTGCAGCCAGCATCGTGACCTACTGTGTTTGTGTAGGAGCGGGCGATACCAGGAAACCGGCGATGATCAATCTCGGTACCATGTGGCTGGTGCGCCTCACTCTGGCTTATGCGCTTTCCAAGAGCTATGGCTTGGAGGGAGTATGGATAGCGATGGCTACCGAACTCACATTCAGGGGTATCCTCTTCCTTATCCGCCTCTTCAGAGGTTCATGGATGAAGAGTTTTCATGTAGGTTAGGATTGGTTTTCTGCCTCCAATGTTAGTTTTAGGTTAAGATTTGCATACATCGGGAAGATATTCTCTAAAATGCTTGCAAATCTTTTTTATTTTTCTTAATTTTGCATCGCAGACAGTAACCATGTCACAGGTTTTGTCGTTATATATAGGCGAACTTGTAAAGTAGCATGATATATATAATAAGGTATATAGAAAGAATGATATAGAAAACAATAAATATATAAATAATTAAAATCAGATGAAACTAAGAAAGATTTTTGCAGCAGTTGTGCTGTTCCTTTCTGCAGGTACAGCGATGGCACAGCAGATGCCAGCTATTCCGGTAGACAAGAATGTGAAGATAGGTCGTCTTGATAATGGATTGACTTACTACATTCGTCACAACAGTTATCCTGAGCATGTAGCCAGTTTCTACATCGCACAGAAAGTGGGTTCTATCAATGAGGATGATGACCAGCGCGGTTTGGCTCACCTCCTCGAGCACCTCGCCTTCAACGGTACCGATCACTTCAAAGGTAATTCCCTCCAGGATTACCTGCAGAGCATCGGTGTGGAGTATGGTAGAAATCTCAATGCCTATACCAGCGTAGAGAAAACCGTATATTACTTCACCGATGTACCTACTACCCGCCCTACAGCCGTAGATTCATGCATGCTCATCCTCAAGGATTGGAGCAACGGTATCTCTCTTACCAAGGAAGCCATCAATGACGAGCGCGATGTGGTACACAATGAGTACCGTATGCGTATCGTAGGTCAGCAGCGCATGATAGAGCGTTCACTTCCTAAACTCTATCAGGGCGAAAAGTATGGCTATCGTTTCCCTATCGGTTTGATGAGCGTTATCGATGGTTGTAAGCCAGAAACTCTCCGTGCTTACTACCGCAAATGGTATCGCCCAGACAATCAGGCTATTATCATAGTGGGTGATGTAGATGTAAATCATATCGAAGCTAAGATTAAGGAACTCTTCTCAGGAATCAAGGTACCTAAGAATGCCGCTAAGATTGAGAAGGTAGAAGTATCTGATAATGATTCAGCCATCTATGTTATCGACAAGGATAAGGAGCAGCAGGTTGATCTCTTCCAGGTTTATATGAAGCACAATGCTGTGCCAGATTCTCTGAAGGGCAATATGAGCTATCTCCTGAAGGGATACATGGATAACGTGATTTCTTCTATGATTGCTGCCCGTTATGCTGAAAAGGCATTGGAGCCAGATTGTCCATATCTCCAGGCAAATGCCGGTGATGGTTCATACCTGCTTTCAAGCACTAAGGATGCTTTCACCCTTACCGGTGTGGCTAAGCCAGGAAAGATTAAGGAGGCTTATGCTGCTGTTCTCCGCGAGGCACAGCGTATGCATGAGTTCGGTTTCACAGCTACTGAGTATCAGCGTGCCAAGGATGAATTCATGAGCCAGGTTGACAAGGCGCTTGCCAACAAGGATAAGATGAAGAACGAGCAGTTTACCACCCAGTATGTGGATAACTTCACTTCTAACGAGCCTATTCCGTCAGTAGAAGAGGAGAGCCAGATCTGGAAGATGGTAGTTCCAAACTTGCCTCTTGAGGTTATCAACAGCTATGCCAAGCAGTTGGTTTGCCAGAGCGATACCAACCTTGTATCATTGGTTATGATGCGCGAGCAGGCTGGTGCCGTTTATCCTACAGAGCAGGAACTCTCTGCCATCGTAAAGCAGGTACGTGCTGAGAAGCTCGAGGCTTATGTGGATAATGTTAAGCAGGAACCTCTCATCGCTCAGGCTCCTAAGGCTGGTAAGATTAAGAAGACTGTTGAGAACAAGAAGTTGGGCTTCAAGGAGTTGACTCTTTCTAATGGCGCTAAGGTGGTATTGAAGAAGACTGATTTCAAGGACAATGAGATTGCTTTCGCAGCTTCAGCCAATGTGGGCTATTCTACTTTCGGCAAGGAAGACTTCCTGAATGCTGCATTTGCAGCAGATGTGCTCAATGCTAGTGGTCTTGGCGATTTCTCAAGCAATGAGCTTGATAAGGCTTTGGCAGGTAAGCAGGCTGGTGTTTCGTTCACCTTGAGTCCTTTCAATCATGGTTTGAAGGGTAATTCTACTCCTAAGGACATCGAAATCCTGATGCAGCTCATCTATCTCAAGATGACCGCAGTAAGCAAGGACCAGAAGAGCTTCGACAATATGAAGAGTATGATGGCTACTGTTCTTGCCAACAAGAGCAACAACCCAAGCCTCGTATATCAGGATTCTGTTCAGAGCACCCTCTATTTGGGTAGCAAACTTGCCCGTGTGCCAGAGGCAAGCGATATAAAGAATATCAACTACGACCGTATCCTGGAGATTGGTAAGCAGTTCTACGGCAATGCCAAGGACTTCACCTTCTATTTCGTAGGTAACTATGATGAGAAGACTCTCCTCCCACTCATCGAGCAGTATATCGCCAGTCTGCCAAACAATGGTTTCAAACTTAAGAACAAGCAAATTCCTTATGCTAAGGGTAAGGTAAGCAATGTCTTTACCAAGGCAATGGAGAATCCACAGAACCAGGCAACAGAAATCTGGTATACCAAGGCTCCATTCACCTTGCAGTATATGGTTCTTGCTGATGTTTCAGCCCGCCTTTTGGAGATGAAGTATTTGCGTACTATCCGTGAGGAACTCAGCGCTGCTTATCATGCAGGAGCAAACTATGGTTTGCTTCGCGATTATGATAACAAGGCTGCCATCTCTATTTCTGCCGTGGCTCAGTTGAACCCAGAGAAGTCGGATATCGCTATTCCTTACTTCTTCAAGGGTATGGAAGAGACCGTGGCCCAGCCAAATGCAGAAGACCTTCAGAAGGTGAAGGAGATTCTCCTGAAGCAGGCTGCTGTTAGCGAAAAAACCAATGGCTATTGGCTTGGTGCGTTGAGTACATACGAGCGTATGGGCGTTGATACTCATAGCGATTACAAGGAGATGGTGAAGAATCTGAAGGCATCTGAGATTTCAGACTTCCTGAAGAATGTCATCTTGAAGAGTGGTAATCATTTCGAGATTATCATGAAGGCAGTGAAGAACGAGAAGTAAATCTCGGACTTGATATAATAAACTTGAATAATAAACGAAAAAATCCCGTTGTACAAGCCAGATGGCTGACAACGGGATTTTTACGTTTTTTTTCTTTTCCCAAAATTTTTGAAACTCATCATTTAAGAGTCGTTTCGAAAAATCTCTCTTTAAAAAGAAAGGATGCGTCTTTATATTATATAAGAGCATCATCTTTCCTCCTTTACGTCATGTTTCTGAAGAGTATTAACCTCTTCTCTTTGCCTTAGAGGCAAGAGCCTCGCGGCGATCCTGAAGAATCTGTTGGCATCTATCGATAGCCTGATTCTGATTTTCTGAATTTACCTTAATTAAATCATTCATAACCTATTGATATTTGTTAACCGCTTGCAAAGATAGGGGTTTCTACCTATTTCTAGGTATAAAATGCATGAAAATACGTGTTTTATTCGTTATTTTTTGATGTATGTCAAAAAAAAGTGCAATCGTTTGAGCAGTTTTCCCCTTTAGAATGATAATTAGTATTTCCTGAACGATTTTTTCATAGTCTTTTAAACGAATTGTCATAGTATTCGTCTATAATAGCGTAGAAAGAGCAGAAATGCTGAGTTTTTAGGGAGATTCATACCGCGAAATAGGGATTATTCTTATCGTATTTCCGTTTTTTTTGCGAACTTTGCACCCGAAAGAACAATAGGAAGTATTGGGTATATATCAATAAGAGTGATAAAAATAAATATATAGAAAGCAATGAAAAAGGTATTTCTTTTGGCTGCCCTCGTGCTCGCATGCACAGCTGGCAGCAACGCAAGCGCTATGAACGAGGCAGCGCTCAATGCCTCAATGTCTGAGATGATGCCGGTTAAGAAAACGACTAAGAAGACAACAAAGAAAACTTCGAAGAAAACTTCGACCAAGAAGACTTCTACAAAGAAAACAACTTCTGCTGCATCTAACACAACAGCTGCGACAACAACAACTGCAACAACAACTGCAACAACAACTGCAGCAACAACCAGCAATACCGCTACATCTACCAGTACAACCAGCAATGCAGGCTCAGCCGTTGCAGGTATCTTGGGTGCTGTACTGGGCGGAAACTCTAACAGCAGCAGCTCTGCAGGTAGCAGCATTATCAATGGCATTCTGAATAATGTAATCGGTTCAGGTACCTTCAGCAAGCAGGATCTCTGTGCCCATACCTGGAAGTACAGTAAGCCGGGATGCGCCTTTACCTCTGAGAATCTCCTGGCAAAGGCTGGCGGTGAGATTGCTGCCAACAAGGTAGAGGAGAAGTTGGGTGAGTATTACAGCAAGTTTGGTTTCAGCGGCTCAAATACCTATTTCACCTTCAAAACTGATGGAACTTTCGCTGCCAAGATAGATGGCAAGTCATGGCAGGGCAATTATACTTTTGATGAGAAGACTCATGCCATTCAGATGAAGGGCTTGCTCTTGAGTATGTCGGGCTATGCTACGAAGACTACCAACGGCATCAGCCTGCTTTTCGACCAGACAAAGTTGCTCAACCTCATCAAGACCATGGGTGCCCTCAAGGGCAGTTCTACGCTCAGCGCTATCGGTACTATCGCCAATAATTACGATGGTATGCGTGTAGGTTTCGAGATGAGTAAGTAATTTAAGTTTCGTAAGTTCAGGAGTTAAAGAAGTTAAAGGAGTTATCGCTCCCTACGGTCGCTGAGGAGTTAAGACAATAGTCTTTTTGGCGTAGTTTTTAAGCAGCAAGACATACGTCTTAACTCCTTAACTTCCTTAACTCCTTTAACTTCCTGATATGCGAAAGTTCAGTTGTTTATTTCACGTTCAGTTTCAATGTCTTTACATCCTTGCTGTTGGTTCCTATCATAATCTGGAAGTCGCCAGGTTCTATCACGTGCTTCAGATTTGCGTTGTAGAACTTGAGCATATCTGGGGTGATATCAAAGCTTACCTCTTTACTCTCACCTGCTGCCAGATGGATGCGTTGGAAACCTTTCAGTTCCTTTACAGGGCGGGAGATGCTGGCTACCATGTCACGGATGTAGAGCTGCACAATCTCGTCAGCATCGCGGGAACCATTGTTCTTAACGGTGACGCTAGCTGTAATCTTCTTGCCATCCTGCCATTCGGTAGCCTCCTCATTGCTGATGCCGGCCTCCTGGCTGCTCAGGCGGAAGTTGCTGTATGAAAAGTTGGTGTAGCTCAAACCGTAACCGAAAGGATAGAGCGGACCATTGCTTACATCCAGACAGTTGCTGGCAAACTTGGCAAACTTCTCATTATCGTCTGCTACAGGGCGGCCGGTGTTCTGATGGTTGTAGTAGAGAGGCTCCTGACCGGTAGTCTTAGGCATCGAAGTGGTGAGCTTACCCGATGGCGATTTGTCGCCAAAGATGACATCGCAGAGTGCATCGCCCATCTCTGAACCTCCAAACCATACATTCATGATGGCTGGTACATGGGCTTTTTCCCAAGTAAGGACCGTAGGACGGCCCGCAAAGTTGAGGAGCACTACAGGCTTGCCCGTCTTCAGGAGTTCGGCAAGCAGTTCGCGCTGTACGTCCGGCATCTCCAGGTTGGTACGGCTACCGCATTCGCCGCTCATCTCGGCACTTTCGCCCATAGCACATACTATCACGTCGGCCTCTTTAGCAATCTTCAGCGCTTCAGCCTTCATCTCAGCCTCGTTGCCCCAGTTGATCGGTTTACCGGATTCGCCGTTTTTCTGCAGTTCCTGATTGCGCCAGATATTGCTTCCCTGGGCATATAATAAGGTGGCTTTTCCGGCAAGTGCATGCTCCATTGCCTCCTTGATGGTGGTATATTTAGATGGTTCCTGAGCCACGCTCCATGTACCGGCTATGTTGTTTCGGGTGTCGGCAAGCGGACCTATCAGGGCTATCTTTCCTTCCTTCTTCAGTGGCAGGATATTGCCTTCGTTCTTCAGGAGCACGAAGGTCTCTGCTGCTACATCGCGGGCTGCCTGACGGTTCTCAGCGGTATAAATCTCGCTCTTGCTGCGCTTGGTGTTGCAGTAGCGGTAAGGGTCGCTGAACAGACCCAGTTTATATTTCGCTTCCAGAATGCGGCGGCAGGCGATGTTCACATCCTCCTCACTCACCTTTCCTTCTGCTATGCTCTTAGCCAGATGCTTTACGAAGGCGTTGGAGCACATGTCCATATCGGTACCCGCCTTCAGTGCCTGTTCCGAAGCCTCCTGGATGTCTTTTGCCGTTCCGTGCTGCAGAATCTCGGCGATAGAAGCGTAATCGGTAACCACGAAACCGTTGAATCCCCACTGCTTTCTCAAGACATCGGTCATCATCCATTTGTTGGCTGTAGCAGGTATGTAGTCGATGAGATTGAATGAAGACATCACGCTGCCCACGCCAGCCTTCACCACTGCCTCGTAAGGTGGCAGATACTGGTTCATCATGCGCACGCGGCTCATATCTACCGTGTTATATTCCTTTCCGCTCTCAACGCCTCCGTACAGGGCAAAATGCTTCAGACAGGCCATGATGCGGTTGGCTCTCAGAATCTCTTCTGTGCGCATATCCACGCCCTGGTAGCCCTGAGTCATCGCTGCTCCCATCACGCCGCTCAGATAAGGATCCTCGCCATTTCCTTCGCTTATTCGTCCCCAGCGGGCATCGAGTGCAATGTCTACCATAGGAGAGAATGTCCAGTTGATGCCGTCGGCACTTGCTTCCTTGGCCGATACTTCGCCTACCTTCTTCATCGCCTCGGTATCCCATGAGCAGGAGAGGGCGAGAGGGATAGGGAACATCGTTTCGTAACCATGAATCACGTCCATACCTACGAGCAGCGGGATGCCCAGACGGCTGTTCTTGATAGCGATTTCCTGCAGAGCCTTGATTTTATCGAGCCCTTTGATATTGAAAACTCCGCCCATGTTGCCCTGGGCGATATCGCCGCCTACCTGGGTGTCAAGTGCGCCTCCGGTGGTGATGTCGCCAGCTACCATCAGGTTCAGCTGACCAATCTTCTCCTGTAGTGTCATCTTCGCCATCAGTTGGTCGATATACTCCTTCATGGGTAGAATCTTGCCTTTCTTGGTTGTGGCAGTTACTTTTTTCTTAGGGGCTGCGGTATGGGCGAAAGCAGGTGCTGCCATAGAACCAGCCAAAAGAAATGTGAGTGATAAAAGTGCTGTTCTCATTGTTTATTATGTTAATTGTTATTTTTATGCTTATTTTTTGCAAAGATAATGCAAATGAGCGCAATGAAAGCTTGCTTTCAAATTGCCGAATGCAGCTTATCTTATGCAAAGATAATAAAAAAGATGATACGATGCGCGATAGGAATGTTAAAATGTGGATGAATTTTTCTTTTTTAGATAGGAATATGTCTGATAATGAGATGGATAAGAAAAATGAAGAATATATAAAAAGTGGATGCGGTATAGACGAAAAATGCGAAGATATCTACATTTCTTCTATATCAGATTTTGTCGTTTCCGATTTTTTTATTACTTTTGCACATGAAACCTCATGAAAATAAATCAATCTTAAATGGAATCAAGTTGATGTATCGCGTAAATGAATTATGGGGAAAGGCATTCTTCTTCCTGCTCTTTGTCTTGATGCCTCTTTCTCTTGCAGCAAAAACAACAGATAATATAGAGCAGCTTCTTCATAGTCTGGACAACGCCATTGCCCATTCGGCTGATTATGTGAAGGTACGTGAAGCCCGAATTCGCGATTGGGAGCAGAAACTGAAGACCGCCAGGCGCCTAAGCAGTAAGTATGATGCCTGCTTTGCGCTCTTTGAGGAATATCGCTCCTACAAGAATGACATGGCGCTGAAATACATCAACCAGTGTATGGAACTTGCCTTCAGAATGGGCGATAAAAAGAAGGTGGGGAATGCCAAGGCACTGCTTGCTTTCCAGGAATCTACCACGGGCGATTATGCCGAATCGTACGACCTGCTGAAGTCTGTCAATATCGCTGATCTTGATGCTGAGGGCAAACGCAACTACCTCTGGGCTTGCCAGCACCTGTATGGCGAGATGGCATATTATTCCAACGTTCCTTCCTTGAAGAAATATTATGCCGGCAAGCGTAATGCCTATCAGGCTGCAATAGACAGCACATTCAGCCATGATGATGACCTTTATCTGCAGATGCAGGAGGTGAGGGCACGCGATGCAGGCAATATGAAGGAGGCTTTGCGATTGAGCGATAAGCGGCTGTCGATGACGAAACCGGGCACCCATCAGTATGCCATTGTACAGTTTTATCGCGGCTTGACCTACAATCAGTTTGGCGATGAAGAGCAGTTTCTCAGCTGCCTTTTGCGTTCTGCTATCTGCGATGTCCAGTTGGCTGTGATGGACCAGGGGTCGCTCTGGGAACTCGCCAATCTGCTCAATGCCGAACTGGGCGAGCAGAAGCGCTCTCATGAGTATATCAAGTTTGCCTGGAAGTCGGCTACCGTTTTCAATACGCCTATCCGCAGTCGCCAGATTATGCCTGTGCTCACGCATATTGAGGAGGGATATCAGAAAGAGCTTTCTTCGAGCAACCAGCATCTGAGGCTCATGGTAGCGTGTTCTGCCTTGCTTCTCTTTGTGGTTATGCTCTTGCTCTACTATGTCAACAAGCAGCGCAAGCGCATTGCTGCGGCCCATCATAAGCTGAAGGAAACCAACCATGCCTTGCAGTTGGCAAATGAGCGTCTTAACGAGATGAACCAGTCGCTCAATGAGATGAACCAGTCACTCAACGAGAGTAACAAGATGAAGGAAGTATATATTGGTCGATTCCTGCGCCTTTGTGCCATCTATGTCGACAAGATAGAGACCATGCGCAAGCGAGTAGTGAAACTGGTGAAGGCAAGAGAACTCAACAAGTTGTTGGAGCAGATGCAGGCTGGCGAGGCCTACATGGGCGAGCTGTATGAGTATTTCGATTCCGCCTTCCTGAAGCTCTTCCCTGACTTTGTTGAGGAGTTCAATGCCCTCTTGAAGCCTGAAGAGCGTATCGTGCTCGAAGATGACAGCCGTCTTTCTACCACCCTCCGTATCTTTGCCCTTATCCGTCTGGGCATCGAGGACAGTTCTAAGATTGCCGAGTTCCTTCACTATTCTGTGAACACTATCTATAATTATCGCGCCAAAATCAAGAATAGTGCCATCTGTGACAGGGAAGAGTTCGAGCAGCGTGTGAAGCAGATTGGCATGAAATAAGCCTTTCTGGGCGTGATGGGTGAAATGTGCTGCAAAGGTATAACATATTTCTGTTACTGCCCAAAATCGCGCTGCAGAGTTCTGTTAAACGGATTTAACACTCGTGTTTTCCCGAGCCAATAAAGCCTACTCATAGTTTTAGCAGGAGAGAAACTATGAGTAGGCGAGCAGATATCAATAAGTTTTACCGGAAGAGAAGATAGGTTTGCTGATGGACGTATTGGGTTTCATCAGGTAAATCTAAGCGTTACAGTGTGACAGTTGTGACAGTTGTGACAGTTTTCAGGGGTACCCCTCCCTTTTCCTCTATTTAGAAGTTACTTATATATTTATATTTATATATAAATATATAAGTATATATATAATACTTACAGATTGAAAGTAGGGGAAATGCATGTACCCCTCCGCTGAAAACTGTCACAACTGTCACAACTGTCACGCTTTTAACGCTTTGTTCCTTTTCCCCGAAGATTATCTGAAATCTTGTTACTTGAAATGATATGTCAAGTTTTTTTATAAGCATAGAACCTTGACGCCTGAAAATCCAAAGTTCCTTTCAGGGCGTGTGGCGCAAACTTGCGAAAGCTTAGGAGTAAATGCTGCTGATACCCATGCGCCCTGTTTTAGGGCGTATGGGTAAAACGTCCGATAATTGGGGTGTTGATTATTTTTCGGAAGAGTAAACGCTTCGGGGTACCCATGCCCCTTGTTTTAAGGTGTCATGTGGGTTAACTAACCGATAATCAGCGTGTTGGTTGTTTTTAGGAAATGAGTAAAAACTTCAGCTACCCATGTGTCGTGAAACACGACACATGGGTAGTCATCTGATAATCAAGATATTGATGTTTTTGAAAGTCCCCGTTTCTACGAGTTTGTCGATAGGATGAAAGCAGGGGAAAACAATAAAAGCTTGTTACGGCGTTTCACCGTAACAAACTTTTATGCGTTATATTTATTTCTTCCCTCCGTTCAATTTCTCAGAATCGAATCATTCTTTTTAAAAGAGCTCGAAGGCTTTCTTGAGCTTCAGGTTATCGGCTGCATTACCAACAAGAGCCTCAAACTTTCCAGCTTCAGCCTTCCAGGATGAAGATGCCTCATCGTAGAAACTGAGGGCCTCTTTGCTGATGGTGATGCTGATATCCTTGCTCTCACCTGGCTGGAGATAAACCTTCTGGAATCCCTTCAGCTCCTTCTGAGGGCGGTCTACTGATGCCTTGACATCGTGGATATAGAGCTGAACCGTCTCGGCTCCGGCACGCTTACCTGTATTCTTTACGTTTACGCTAAAGGTGATTGTGCCGTCCTGCTTCATCTGCGCCTTGTCGCTGCGCAGATTAGAGATGGCAAACTGGGTGTAGCTCAAGCCGTGACCGAATGCAAAGGTAGGCTTGATGCGCTCCTTATCGGTCCAGCGGTAACCTACATAGATGCCTTCCTTATATTCCTCATCAATGATGTTGCCCTTCGTGCTGGCTCCACCTTCCTGACGCCAGGTTCCCGGATAGGTATTGAGTGCATGAGCACCTGTTTCCTTCAGCGAGTTGACCCATGTAAACGGCAACTTTCCGCTAGGGTTGGCATCGCCTGTAAGGATGCTTGCAAGGGCTTCGCCGCTCTCCGAACCGATAAACCAGCCTTGTACGATGCCGGCAACCTTAGCCTTCCAAGGCATAGCTACCGCATTGCCCGAGATGTTGACATAAACGAAGTTTCTGTTTGCCTTAGCCAAAGCCTCAATCAGCTTATCCTGATGGTATGGCAACTCATAATGCTTGCGGTCGTGGCCCTCGCAGTCCTGGAAATCGCTCTTGTTCAGACCACCAAACATGATGACATAGTCGGCAGTCTTGGCTTTCTCTACGGCTTCGGCTATCAGTTCAGCCTCGCTGCGCTTGTCTTCCAGGTTCTGGCCGGTTGTAACGCCATTGTAGTTGCCCGTTACATCGCCCACATATCCGCGGGCATAATCTACCTCGATGCCGTCCTTGCCCAAGCGCGTCTTCAGGCCATCGAGAGGCGAAATCTCGCGCTGTACCTTGAGCGAAGAAGAGCCTCCGCCTACGGTCATCATCTTGATGGCATTCTCGCCCACTACCAGTACGCGCTTAGCCTTCTGGGTGTTGATAGGGAGCACATTGTTCCTGTTCTGGAGCAATACGATGCCTTCCTCAGCAATCTGTCTGGCAGCTGCATAATGGCTCTCTGAGCAGAGGAAACCATGAGGGCGGTTCGGATTCATTGTGGTGCGATAGAAGAGGCGCAATACGCGGCGCACCTTATCGTCCAGCTCCTTCTGGGTGAACTTGCCTTCCTGTATGGCCTTCATGTAAGGCATGGAGAGATAGTAGTTGTCGTAGGCATTGGTAGCGCCCATCGTAAGACCATCTGTCCAGGTGCCGAACTCCATATCCAGCCCGTTCTTTACAGACTGCTCCAGGTCGTGAGCACCGCCCCAGTCGCTTACCACGACACCATCATACTTCCAGTCGCCCTTCAGAATCTTGTTCAGAGTCCACTGGTTGTGGCAGTTGTGCTCATTCTTATATAGGTTGTAGGCTCCCATGATACCCCATGTCTTACCCTTCTCAACAGCCGCCTTGAAGGCAGGGAGATAGATTTCGTGGAGAGCACGGTCGCTGACAATTACGTTGACCTGATGGCGGTATTCCTCATCGTTGTTCAGGCAATAGTGCTTTACGCAGGCTGATACGCCCTTAGACTGCAATCCCTGAATATACGGCACTACCATGATGCTTGCCAGGAACGGATCCTCGCCCATATACTCGAAGTTGCGGCCGTTGAGAGGCGTGCGATAGATGTTGACGCCAGGACCCAGAATCATGTCCTTGCCGCGATACAGGGCTTCTTCGCCCAATGCTTCGCCATAGATGCGGCTCATCTGCGGATTCCATGATGCGGCAAGACAGGTGAGGGCAGGGAAGGCTACACAGGAGTCGTTGGTCTGGCCAGCCTGTTCCCACTCATCCCACAATACGTCAGGACGCACTCCGTGAGGTCCGTCATCCGTCCAGAAGTCAGGAAATCCCAAGCGTGGTACACCGGCTGATGAAAACTTGCTCTGAGCATGGATGATGCGTATCTTCTCTGCCAGCGTCATGCGGGAGATGGCATCATCGATGCGCTGCTCTACCGGCTTGGTCTGGTCGAGATAGACTGGCAATTGTCTGGTAGTCTGCTGTGCCTGAGATGGAGCGATGGCTGCAACCGACAGGACACATGATAAAATGAACTGTTTCATAAGTAATATTTATTATGGTTTGTTTATTTCTTGCAGTTGTTTGTTTTGCACACCGCCTCTCACGTTTTTTTGTGCGTTTAGGCGTATATACTCATTCATCTGCAAAATTACTAAATAAATAATGAAAAAATGGTGGGTGATAAGTGAAAAGTGGATGGGTGTAAAAAATATAACTTTTGTAAACGGTTGATAATTAATGAGATAAATGTACTGTGGCGCGAATGAAAAGTGGCAGAGTGTGAACACTGAAAAATACTGATGTAGCTTTTTAAGGGTGTTCCAGCCTCATTTTCTTTATTTTAATCCAACCACTTTCATGTAGTTGCCGGAAATTGGTAAGTGCTTGAAAATTAATAATATAGATTATTTTAGAAAAGCTTTCTTTCCACTTATCTGTTGAAGGTGCTAGGAATTATCAAAAAATCATATTATATTTGCAATCGAAAACACGGCTTAACGCATTTTAGAAAATGCACAGCCGCACAGTCTTAAACATTATTATAATAGAGTGAACTAACAAACAGATATTTTTCTAAACTAATAATCGAATATGAAAACAAAAAGTCTATTGCTGGCGACTGCATTATTGATGTCGACGTCAGCGCTCGCACAGAAAAACACCTTTAAGGGTGTCGTGTTGGATGACCTGGGTGAACCCGTTATCGGAGCCACCGTACAGGTTAAAGGCGTCAAGGGTGCCGGTGCAATTACCGACCTTGATGGTAACTTTGTCATCGATGCAGATGCTAACCAGACCTTGGTTATTACCTACATTGGCTACAAGGATGCAGAGATCCGTCCTTCAGCCAACATGAAGATTACTCTGAAACAAGACGACAAAGCTTTGGACGAAGTGGTTGTTGTAGGTTACGGTGTTCAGAAGAAGAGCGTGGTAACTGCTGCTATCGCTAAAGTGAGCACCGAAGATTTGGCTGGCAAGAGCCCGGTGCGTGTTGATAACGCATTGAAGGGTCTGGCTGCCGGTGTCAACGTAACTTCTTCTTCGGGTCAGCCTGGCGCATCTCCTAAAGTTCGTATTCGCGGTACAGGTACTATCAACAATTCAGATCCTCTCTATATCGTGGACGGTATGCCTATCGAGGGTGGTTTGGATTACTTGAACCCAAGCGACATTGAGAGTATAGAGGTGTTGAAGGATGCCGCATCAGGTGCTATCTATGGAGCCCGTGCTGCCAACGGTGTAGTACTCGTTACCACCAAGAAGGGTAAGATGGGCAAGGCACAGATCAACTACAATTTCTCTTACGGCTAGCAGAGTGCATGGAAGAAGCGCGATGTAACCAGTGCTACCGATTATGCAATCCTTCAGAATGAGCGTGCCTTAAACGGCGGTCAGGCTCCTATCTATGCCGATCCTTACAACCTGACCGACAGCAACGGAAAACCTATCAAGGGCTTCGGTACCGACTGGCAGGACCTGGTATTCAATGACAATGCACCAGTGCAGAATCATGAGGTATCTATCAGTGGTGCATCAGAAAAAATCAACTACTATCTCTCTATGGGCTATTACAAGCAGGAGGGTATCGTAGGCGGTAACTACGGACAGAGCAACTATGAGCGCCTCTCACTCCGCAGCAATAATATATATAATGTATTGGATGCATCGAAGGAGCGCAACTTCCTCAACAAGATTGATGTTAATGTCAACTTGGCTTATACCCGTGTTAAGAGTACTGGTGTCGATGCCAACTCTATCTATGGTTCAATCCTCGGCAGTTCGCTCTATCTGGCGCCTACATTGGCTCCTACGGTAACTGACCCGGCAATGGTTAAGAAGTATTATGATACCTATGAGGATCCTAATACATACGATGCAGAAGGAAATATTACCGGCAAGCGAAATGCCTATGAATTGCTGCGTGATGCCAATGGCAATTATTATACAATCCCTGGTATGGGAGGTACCTATCAGGAGATGAACAACCCACTGGCCATGTTGAGCATTCCTGCTGCCAAGAACTGGTCGCACAAGTTTGTGCCTAAGTTCTCTATCGACCTGCAATTGTGGGATAATCTGAAGTATCACTTCACTTACAGCGCAGACCTCAGCTTCTGGGGTACAGACAGTTATGTGGCTTCTAAATACTATCTCTCTGGCAATAACAAACGAGAGCATACAGAGGCCTATAAGAGCTCAGACAAGGGCATCAACTGGCAGGTGGAGAATACCCTGACCTATGACAAAACCATAGGCAAACATAGCTTTGCTGTAGTGCTGGGCCAGAGTGCGATGAAGAACAAGAGCGACTATCTGAATGGTAGCCGTTGGAACCTTGTGAATGTAAACAAGCCTTCTATCGACTATGCTACCGGCAACTACGAGCAGACCATCGTGAAGGATGCTGACGGAAAGATCATCTCTGTAGGTTCGCCTCAGATTCAGCATAGCGTATCGGGCGGTAACAGCGTGGTACATGCCATCTCTTCACTCTTTGGCCGTTTGAGCTACAATTACGATGAGAAATATATGCTCCAGGCTACAATCCGCCGAGATGGCTCAAGCCGTTTCGGACAATCTCATAAATATGGTACCTTCCCATCAGCTTCTGTTGGTTGGAACATCATGAACGAGAAGTTTATGGAGGGCACCCGCAACTGGTTGAGCAACCTCAAGTTCCGTGCCAGCTGGGGTAAGAATGGTAATGATAATATCGGAGACTTCCGCTATACCGTATTGACAGCCATGGGCAACAACGTGCTCTTCGGTAAGGATGCCATCAAGTTTAATGGTTCTAAGGCGAATGCAACAGCCAATCCAGACTTGAAGTGGGAGGAGAGTGAGCAGACAGATATCGGTTTCGACTTCGGATTCTTCGGCAGTGCATTGACCTTCAGTGCCGATTACTATGTGAAGAAGACCAACGGTATGTTGATTACCATGCCTATCCCAAGTTATGTAGGTGAGACAAAGCCTATCGGCAATGTGGGTGATATGAAGAACTCGGGTCTTGAATTCGAACTCGGCTACAAGTGGCATATCTCTGATGCTCGCTTCAATGCCAAGGCAAATGTAACCTATTTGCACAACGAGTTGACCAATTTGGGTAATGATACAGGTTTCATAGATTTGGACAGCTTCCAGGGCATCTTTGGCGGTGGTACACGCGGTAGCAACGGCCAGCCATTCCCTTACTTCTATGGTTACAAGACAGCCGGTGTCTTCCAGAATATGGCAGAGGTTCAGGCTTATGTCAACAAGGATGGCGAGATGATTATGCCAAATGCCAAGCCGGGTGATGTACGCTTCGTAGACGTAGATGGAGATGGAACAATCAGTCCGGACGACCGTACCAATATAGGTAATGGTACACCAAAATGGACCTTCGGTTTCAACCTCAATGCGGAGTGGAAAGGCTTCGACCTCAACCTCTTCCTGCAGGGTGTAACAGGCAATAAGGTGTTTGATGCTACCTATCGTACAGACGTATTCTCTGGCAACTTCCCTTCTTGGATGCTCGACAGATGGACGGGCGAGGGTACCAGCAACAAGTATCCTATCCTGAAGAACGGTGATGCTACCAACTGGCAGGTTTCAGACCTCTATATCTGCGATGGCTCTTACCTCCGTGTAAAGAACCTCTCACTGGGTTATACCTTGCCAAAGCAGCTTACACAGAAGTTGTCTATCAGTCACTTGCGTTTCTACGTGATGGCAGAGAACCTGATTACCTGGACCAAGTATTGGGGCTTCGACCCTGAAATCTCATCAGGTGGTACTTCTCTCGGTGTAGACTATGGTGTATATCCACAGGCTCGCACCTACACCATCGGCGTAAACCTTTCATTCTAAAATAAGAACCTTTAAAATAAAGACTATTATGAAGACAATAAAATATATAGCTTTAGGAGTGTTGGCAACCAGTATGACACTGGTAAACACATCTTGCAGCGACAGCTTCCTAGAGGTGGAGAACCCATCAGGTGAAAACCTCGAAGAATATTATACCACAGATGCCCATATCAATGAGGCTCTGAATGCGGCTTACGATCCTATCCACTGGCCAGACTGGGGATTGGGACAGTATAATGCTCTCAATATCGATGCCGAGATAATGGGCGATAACTTCTGGGTAGGCGGTTCCAACAAGACCGATATGCAGAACTGGCACATGCTGGCCAATTATGAAGCAAATGCTAATAATACGCTGAGTTCACTCTGGACCGTGGATTATTCAGGTATCAAGCGTTGTAATGACCTCTTGAAGTATATTCCTTGGGCAGAGGCAAATTTGACCGAGAAAAACAAGGCATCTTATGAGATGCAGGGCAGAGCACTGCGTGTATACTTCTACAACAACCTGTGGCATTACTTCGGTAATATACCGTTCTATCTTGAGAACCTTTCTAGCCCTTATACTGCTCCTCAGTTGAAAGCTGATGAGGTTTACAACCAGCTTATTGTCGAGCTGGAATCCGTAATCGATTCTAAGGTCTTGCCAATGCGCTGGGATGACAAGAACTGCGGTCGCATGTCGCAGGCGATGTGTTACATGATGTATGCCGAGATGGTGATGTATCAGAATGACAAGACACGCTATCCTAAGGCATTGCAGTATATGAAGGAAATCATCAGCGACACAGGCAATTATGACCTCGTAGACGATTTTGCCTCTATCTGGAAGGAGAGTGGCGAATGGTGCAAGGAGAGCATCTGGGAAGTGAACTACGAAGATGGTAACAACGAGCGCGGCTGGGGGTCTCCTCTCGCTATCGGCGGTACCGTATTGCCAACCTTGATTTCTCCAAATTCTTGGCCTGGTGGCGACGGTTGGAACAAAGGCGGTGACGGTTGGGGCTTCTTGCCGGTAAGACAGGAAACCTACGATATGTATGGTACTGGCGATAAGCGCCGTGATGCAACCATCTGGGATGTTCGTGGTGTAGAGTATACAGAGCGCTATCAGGATACTCATCTCTGGCTGGCTAAATATCGTCCATTCACAGAAAATAATGCGGATGCAGGCTTTGATAACAACCTGAATTATAACAATAACCTCCGTGTTTATCGCGTAGCTGAAGCTTATCTCAATGCTGCAGAACTGTTGCTTGAGACTGGTGGTGATGCTGGCTTGGCAAAGGATTATGTGAATAAAATCCGTCGTCGTGCTGGAATCGCAGAGCTTGGAGCCGTAACTCTGGATGATGTTATCAATGAGCGCCGCTTGGAGTTTGTAGGCGAGGGTAAGCGTTACTTTGACCTCGTTCGCACAGGCAAGGCTGCTACCGTATTGGTGCCAGATGAGTATGGCTATCGTACCAATTCTTGGACAGAATCTAAGAAGTATATCCCAATTGCTCAGGCAGAGCTTGACTCAGACCCAGCATTGGTACAAAACAATTACTAATACATTAAAATGGTAACGATTATGAAAAAGATATTATATCATTCAGCATTTGCATTCCTAGCAGCCTTTCTGCTAGGAGCATGCTCCCCAGAAGATTTTAGCGGTGCCAATGGCGAATTGCCTAACATTGCTGATTATGCAGACAACTTCAATATCAGTGTTGATCAAGACATCAATACAGCTAATTTCAGTTTTAACTCAACAGAGGGCATCACCCCAATTTGGGTAATTGATGGTGCTTATTCTTCAGACTATACATTGAGCAAGTACTATCGTAAGAAGGGAACATACGATGTGGAGTGCTTTGTGAAGAATCGCAATGGTATTAGCAAGGAGAGCGTCAAGAAGCAATTCACGGTGGAGAAAACCAAGATGAATGGCTTCGCAGGTTTCGTAGAGGACAGCGAGTTTAATCTCTTCAAGAAAATTACCTTCCCTGAAAAACCTTCTGCTGGCTATTATGCTCCAGGATGGAGCCAAATTGCTGACCCGGTTTGTAGCTACAGCAAGGGATGCTATACATTGAAGCTCCCTGAGGCAACTACCGAACGTTGGCAAGCTCAGGTTCCTTTCAAAAACTTAGGTATCTCTACTTCTGCCGACAAGCACTACGATTTCTCTGTCATCTTGACATCAAACTTGGGTCATGGTGGTGTGAAGGTTAAGCTCTGCCAAACAGACGATGATGATGCTATCTTGATGGATAAAGACATAAAGTTGGAGGCAGGTGAACCAAAATGTCTCTTCGGCTCTGACCTCGACGGTGTGGACATCTCAAACTTGAAGATTGTCTTCGATTTTGGTGGCAACAAAGCTGGCGATGAAATCATGATAGAGAGCCTTGTATTGAAAGATCATGCCAATGATGACGGAACGGAAGTACCAGAGGAAATCAAGGTGCCTTTCGACTACAATACAGCGGGCAACCTTTGGAAGGCTGTGGATGAGGCTCAATCGTTTGTAAATACCAATTGGTTTGGCGATGCAGGTTGGGGAGCTATAGATTGTTCTCCGGTTATCACCCATAAGGGCAGTAAGCATACAATTGTTATCCCAGTTGAAACTCCAGCTGAACAATGGCATGCACAGTGGGCATTAACAGAGGCTCCTATATCTATTAAGATGGGCCAGAAGGTGGATTTCTCTTGCAAGGTTACTACTACAGCTAAGTTGCCTTTAGCAACATTTAAGTTGTGTGACACAGGTAATGATGACAGCTATTTGTTTGCTGATATGTATCAGAACGTTAATGGTGAATATGTGGTTCGTTATGACAATGCGACTATCCAAGGTAGTAAGGCAGGTGATATGGAGAAAGTGAAGCTTGTTATGGACTTCGCTGGCGCGCCTGTTGATGCAGAAATAACTGTCAGCGATATCGTTTTGATTGTGAAATAGGCTTTAGGTTTTATAGGTTTATATAGAATTATACAGGAGCTGCTCCTATGAATAAGTAGGAGTGGCTCCCTTTCTAAATTTTAAATGACATGAAATTCTTGAAAATATTTTCCTTCCTTCTCTCGCTTATGCTGCTTTCTTGCAGCAGCAGCTCTTCTGACGGCGATGGAGAGGTGACGATATCCTGCTCTCCTACGCGCATAGATGTTCCTGCCAAAGGCGGTACTTATAAAATCATGATTGTGGCTTCTGAAGGAGGCTGGGAGGCGAGAGCATCCTTCCCTGGAGAAGGTCCTACGGCAAATGTATACCCTTGGTTTAAAGTGAGTACCAGCGGTAATAACAAAGCTATGGGTATGGTAACTGTAGATGTGGAAGAGAATAAATCGTCTGTAGCTCTTGACGGAAGTGTCGAGATTTCATTAGAGGATAAGAAGGTATCAGTGCCAGTGCATCAGGCTGGAAAACAGGTCACTCCTATTGAAGGGGGCGAAATGGTGATTCCGGAAGGTTACAAACTGGTCTGGAATGATGAATTTAATGAAGGCTCTGAGTTGAATAGTACCGACTGGCGTCATGAGGTGCAGAAGTCGGGCTGGGTGAATAATGAACTTCAGAATTATGTGAATGGCTCTGCTGATGGTAAGCGCGTAACAGAAATTGCTGATAACCGGCTTTACATCAACTGTTTCAAGGGCAGCAACGGCAAGATTTATTCGGGGCGTGTATATGCTCACGAAACCCAGGGCTGGCTTTACGGTATCTTCGAAGCTCGCATCAAATTGCCTAAAGGTAAAGGCACATGGCCTGCTTTCTGGATGATGCCTTGCAACAATGATTTCGTAACAAATCCTTGGCCTAAATGTGGCGAGATTGATATTATGGAAGAGGTTGGCGTTAATCCTAACTATACTTCTTCGTCGCTCCATACAGAGAAGTTTAATCACGTGAAGGGAACCCAGATTACCAAGGAGCGTCTGACAGCGGGTGCTGAAGACGGTTTCCATGTTTATCGCCTGGAGTGGACTCCTGATTATATCAAGACCTATGTGGATGGTAAGGAACTGCTCAATTTCAACAATGACGGTAAAAATGATGTGGGTTCATGGCCTTTCACTAAACCATTCTATGTTATCCTCAACCTGGCTTGGGGCGGTGATTGGGGCGGCATGAAGGGTGTTGACGAAAGCGCCCTCCCTGTTCAGATGGAAGTGGATTACGTGAGAGTATTCCAGAAAAAATAAGGCTTGATATTTTTAACTATATAAATAATAAGGTCTTAGGATAAGTCGTATCTGCACTTACTCCTAAGACTTTTTCTTTTGTTCCAATTTCGCTCTTTTTATTGTCTTTTTCTGCTTTTCTTGCTTACAATTTGCTCATTTCGAATAAAAGTTATAATTTTGCAGTTGAATTTCAAAAATCAGAAAAATAGAATGAAACAGAATAATAGTAATTTATTATATCATCTTGTGGCTTTTATCACCGTAGCTATCTGGGGAACCACCTTTGTATCTACCAAGGTGCTGATGCTGAACGGACTTTCGCCAGCACAGATCTTTACGCTCCGTTTCAGTATCGCATACATGATGATGCTGATGGTGAATCATAAGCGGATATTTGCTGATTGCTGGAAAGATGAGTTTAAAATGGCGATGCTGGGTATTACGGGCGGTTCACTCTATTTCCTGAGCGAGAACGAGGCGATGAATTATACCACAACAACCAATACTTCGCTCATCGTATGTTCCTGTCCGCTCTTTGCTACCTTGCTGGTACGTCTGGTTTATCGCCATTCTTCGCGTATCAACATGATACAGCTGTTGGGCTCTCTGCTTGCTTTTGTAGGTATGATTATCGTGGTGCTGAATGGCAGATTCGTGCTGCATCTGTCGCCTGTAGGCGATGCCTTGGCTTTTACGGCATGTATGAGCTGGGCTGTCTATTCGCTCCTGATGAAATCGGTATCGGGCGATTATGGCGCAGCTTTTATTACCCGCAAGGTATTCTTTTATGGTGTGCTTACCATCTTGCCTTATTATCTTATCATCCCTGGTTGGCCGTCATGGGATGTGTTTATGAAGCCTCAGGTGGTGGGTAATCTCTTGTTCCTGGGCTGTTTGGCATCCATGATATGTTTCCTTACCTGGAACTGGTGTATCTCTAAGCTGGGTGCCGTGAAAGCTACCAACTGGGTTTATTTCAACCCTATCACCACTATGATTTTCGCCTCTCTGGTATTAGACGAAAAGATAACTCCTTACTTCCTGGCAGGTGCCTGCTGCATTCTGGCAGGTATGTATATTGCGGATAGAATGACGAAGGCGGAATAAAAAATGACGAAGCATAGCTGTAGTTAGAACTTGCCAATGCTAAGAGCATTATGATGCTCTTTACCATTTTGCTTTTCATTAGGCGTTCCGCCGGATTTACCGTCCGGCGGAGCGTTATGGAAATTTCTTATTCCTCGATGACTGAAATCTGCATAGAAACATCCTCTTTTGGGCGATCGCCACGCAATGTTTCGCAGTTCTGAATCTTCTCTACGATGTCAAGTCCTTCCTCCACTTCACCGAAAACGGTGTATTGGTTATCGAGGAAAGGTGTTCCGCCTACTTCAGTGTAAGCCTTCTGCTGCTCCTCGGTAAACTTAGGATAGCCCTGCTCCTTGCAGCGTTTCTTGGTTTCATCCACTAGTTCGTCCTGGAGTTTCATCAGCCCCTCACGATCGCGGTTGCGGCGGAAGTTCATAATTTCTTCATGATGCTCCTTGGCAAGCTGGTTGAAGATGTTCTGCTCCATCTGCATGCCCATCTGCTTTTCCATCTGCTTCAGTTCATTCTGCTTGTAGGTCTTTCCCCATACAATATAGAACTGGCTACCGCTGCTCTCTCGTTCTGGGTTTACCTCATCTCCCAAACGGGCTGCGCTCAAGGCACCACGCTTGTGGAAAAGTTGTGGATAAACGAACTCGGCAGGGATGGTATAGTCAGGACCACCTGTGCCCAGCATCTTGCCTTTAGGAGCGCCTTTGCTGTCTGGATCGCCGCCTTGAATCATAAAATCCTTGATGACACGATGGAAGAGAGTGCCATCGAAATATCCCTCCTTTGCCAACTTCAAGAAGTTGTCACGATGCTGAGGTGTCTCGTCGTAGAGGCGCACCTTGATGTCGCCCTCTGATGTCTTTATCAATACTTTAGCCATAATCGTTTAATTAAATGTTAAGTGTTGAATGTTAAGTGTTGAATGTTAAGTTATATCTTACTTTTGGCTATCATAGCCCAACGTGTAATTCAACATTTAACATTCAACATTCAAAATTATTTGTAATACTCATTCCACTCCTTCATAGCCTCCTGCCAGTCGGTCTGTTCACCGCTGGCTACGGCTTCCTTCTGTCTTTCTGCCTCGTCGCGAGCCTTATCTCGGGCACGTTTTGCCTTCATTGCTTCGATGGTGGCATCGTCGAGAATCTGGATAGCTCCACGCTTGATGGCATCCTGCAGTTCCTCCTCGCCGAAAGCCTTGCCAGGCTCATTGAAGTCAGAGATATTGAATTCATAATCCACGCGAAGGTCGTGGCGTATCATTTTCTGTTGTAAACGGTTGCCTGCGTTCTTGAGGCGCAGCAACTTGCCGATTTCCTTGATTTCTCCTGCTGAGTATTTGTTTCTTCCCATTAATATGATTTGATATTATTATTTTTGCGTGCAAAATTAAGCATAATCCTCGATAAAACCAAGAAAAGTTTCAAGGAATTCACAAAAGAATCCCTTTCTCCCTTTACTTTCTTGCCCTTTTTACCCTTTTACCTTTTTACTTTTTTACCCTTTTACCTTTAAATCACTTCCATGCCTTCTTCTGGTTCAGTTCTATCAGACGGTCGAATTCAAAGTCGGCTTTGATTTTATCCAATATCCTCTTTACGATGATATTCATCACGCTTCCTTTGCTGTAGTTGGCAGAGCACATGAAGTTTACCCGTCCCTCCTTGACAAGCTGGCAGGCAGTCTTCTGTTTATCCTCGTTATCATATACCGCAATCGAGTGGCCGCCATGTTCCTTTACCATCTTCATGCAAGGCACATCGGTTTCTCCATCTCCGAAATATATCATTCGGGGGAAAGGGATAGGGCGCTTTTCGTCGGGGATATACTGGTTCACTCTTCTGTTGTCGCTCACCTGTTTGATACCCTTGTTGATTTTGAAGAGGAATTGCGTCTTGGTAGTATAGTCTACGGCTACGGCTGGCCAATAGGCGATTCCCTCCTTATTGTAGAGAAAGGAGCAGGCGTAGATGTTCTCAAATTCCTGGGCGATAGGTGTGCCCTCTATCATCTCCTTCAGTCCCGAGGAGTTGATGTAGTGCTTTACGTCCAGTCCGATGCTGTTGCCATATTCATTCACGAGCGAAAACCATTGTTTTACGCCGCGGAACAGTTCTACATCCTTGCCGAATTTCTGAAAAGATTCCCGGGTGAGCGAGATATTGTTCTTCTTGGCTTCGTCGAGCATCAGATACATATAGGTCAAAATGCCATTGGCATCCTTACCCTCTGCTAACTTTCTGTTTTTCTCCCAGAACTCGTCTTTTGTCTTGCCTGTAGCCTGTATGAATCCAAACTCCTGCATATTGCCAGGCGACAGTGTGCCGTCGAAATCATAAACCAGCGCTACCTGTGGTCTCTTCTTTGCCATATCTCGTTCTCCTTTCTTTTATATTTACCCTAAACTATCTATCTCTTTCGGGCGATGTTCTATCTCCCTTAATTTGCAAATATACATAATTCTCAGCGAATTAGCAAACTATTGGGATATAAAAAAACATAATGAAACAAAAAAGGCGTACAAAACTCATTTCTGAGCATTGTACGCCTTTATGATAATATTAGTATGTATTACTTAACTTCCTCGAAGTCAGCGTCTTGTACATCCTGAGCGCCATCATTACCGCTCTGTGCCTGCTGACCGCCCTGAGCACCCTGAGGACCTGCCTGCTGGCCGCCCTGATACATCTGCTGGGAAGCAGCCTGCATGACGGTGTTCAAGTTGTTCATAGCTGAATCGATAGCTGCAACATCACCTGCCTTGTGAGCATCCTTCAACTGCTGCAAAGCCTGCTCGATACCTGGCTTCTTGTCAGCTGGAATCTTATCACCGTTATCCTTCAGGAAGTTCTCGGTGGTGAAAATCATGCTGTCAGCCTGGTTCATCTTGTCAATCTTCTCGCGCTCAGCCTTATCAGCAGCAGCGTTCTGCTCTGCCTCAGCCTTCATGCGGTTAATCTCGTCCTCGCTCAAGCCAGATGAAGCCTCGATGCGGATGCTCTGCTCCTTACCGGTAGCCTTATCCTTAGCTGATACGTTCAAGATACCGTTGGCATCGATATCGAAGGTAACCTCAATCTGAGGAACACCACGGCGAGCTGGAGCGATACCTGTCAGGTTGAACTGACCGATACTCTTGTTCTGAGCTGCCATTGGGCGCTCACCCTGCAATACGTGGATGGTAACCTCTGTCTGGTTATCAGCTGCTGTAGAGAATACCTCGCTTTTCTTGCAAGGGATAGTTGTATTGGCATCAATGAGCTTAGTCATCACACCACCCATAGTCTCGATGCCGAGAGTCAATGGAGTAACGTCGAGCAATACGATGTCACCAACACCCTCTTCCTTGTTCAGGATGGCACCCTGGATAGCTGCACCTACTGCAACAACTTCATCTGGGTTAACACCCTTAGAAGGCTCCTTGCCGAAGTAGTTCTTAACGAGTGTCTGAACGGCTGGGATACGGCTTGAACCACCAACCAGGATAACCTCGTCGATATCTGATGTAGAGAGCTTAGCATCACGAACGGCATTCTGGCAAGGTACCAAGCAAGCCTGAATCAGGTTGTGAGCCAACTGCTCGAACTGTGCACGGGTCAAAGTCTTAACCAAGTGCTTTGGCATACCGTCAACGGCAGTGATGTATGGCAAGTTGATTTCGGTAGATGTAGAGCTTGACAACTCAATCTTAGCCTTCTCAGCTGCTTCCTTCAAACGCTGCATAGCCATAGGGTCCTTGCGGAGATCTACGCCTTCTTCAGCCTTGAAGCCATCAGCCAACCAGTTGATGATTACCTGGTCGAAGTCATCACCACCCAGGTGAGTATCACCATTGGTAGAAAGTACCTCGAATACGCCGCCACCGAACTCCAGGATAGAGATATCGAATGTACCACCACCCAAGTCGAATACGGCAATCTTCATATCCTTGTTAGCCTTGTCAACACCGTAAGCCAAAGCTGCGGCTGTAGGCTCATTTACGATACGCTGAACGTTCAAACCTGCAATCTGACCAGCCTCCTTTGTAGCCTGACGCTGTGAGTCAGAGAAGTAAGCAGGAACTGTGATGACAGCATCTGTAACCTCCTGTCCGAGATAATCCTCTGCAGTCTTCTTCATCTTCTGGAGAACCATTGCAGAAATCTCCTGTGGAGTATACTTGCGACCCTCGATTTCAACACGTGGATAACCACCCTCGTTTACTACTGTGTAAGGCATTGCCTCAGCCTCTTTCTGGCTCTGAGCGTATGTCTCACCCATGAAACGCTTGATAGAATATACTGTGTTCTTAGGGTTTGTGATAGCCTGACGCTTAGCAGGATCACCTACCTTGCGGTCACCATCCTTAACGAAACCTACTACTGATGGAGTAGTACGCTTACCTTCACTGTTAGCGATTACAACTGGTTCGCTACCTTCGAAAACGGCAACACAACTGTTTGTGGTACCCAAGTCAATTCCAATTACTTTTCCCATAATTATATCTTTTTTTATTTTTATCGTTATTAATATGTTATTTATCTCATGAACTTGCTGGCTAATGGAAGTCTGCCGAAGATATGCATCTGTCGGGAACCTCTCTATTCAGCGTTCACGCTTTCCGTCATAACAAAGCATGTGCCAAGGGATTGTAAAATTTAAAGTGGCTGACAAGGTGTCAGATTATGCTGACAAAATAAAAGGAATCAAGATATGGGAGGCGATAAAATGTCGCATTCTCCCTATCTTGATTCCTGTAATATGATTGAGAAACCTTTCTTTTCAGATAAAGTTCCTATATATAATAAGGTGTGAAACCTTATCTGGCTTTATTTCTGTTCCTTAGCAGCAAGTGCTTCGCGAACCTTAGCTTCCAGTTCATCGAGAAGTTCAGGGTTATCCTTGAGCAATGCCTTGCAGGCATCGGCACCCTGTCCGAGTTTAGAACCGCCATAGCTATACCAGCTGCCGCTCTTTTCGATGATATCGTTGGCTACAGCCAGACCGAATACCTCGCCGGCACGGCTGATGCCTTCGCCAAACATGATATCGAACTCTGCCTTGCGGAAAGGAGGAGCCACCTTGTTCTTTACCACCTTTACGCGAACCAGATTACCTATTACCTCATCGCCGTCCTTGATGGCTGTAGCCTTGCGGATATCCAAACGCACTGATGCATAGAACTTCAATGCATTACCACCGGTGGTTGTCTCTGGGTTACCGAACATAACACCAATCTTCTCGCGCAACTGGTTGATGAAGATGCAGGTAGTGTTGGTCTTGCTGATGGTAGAAGTGAGCTTGCGGAGAGCCTGACTCATCAATCGAGCCTGAAGACCTACCACATTGTCACCCATATCGCCTTCGATTTCCTTCTTAGGAGTCAAGGCTGCTACAGAGTCAACAACTACGATGTCTACAGCAGCAGAACTGATCAGCTGGTCTGCAATCTGCAACGCCTGCTCACCATTATCTGGTTGTGAAATCCACAAGTTATCAACATCAACGCCCAATTTAGCCGCATAGAAACGGTCGAAAGCGTGCTCTGCATCAATGAAAGCAGCGATACCGCCAGCCTTCTGCGCCTCTGCGATGGCGTGGATAGCCAATGTTGTTTTACCGGAAGATTCCGGACCGTAAATCTCGATGATACGTCCCTTAGGATAACCGCCTACGCCCAGTGCATTGTCGAGAGCGATACTGCCTGTAGGGATAACTTCGATATTCTCAACGTGCTCATCTCCGAGTTTCATGATAGAGCCCTTACCGAAGTCCTTTTCTATCTTAGCCATGGCTGCCTGAAGAGCTTTCAGCTTGCCTTCATTGGGATTCAATTTTCCCTCTTGCATTTCTTTTGCCATATCTTATTTAGTTTAAAGTTTAGTCAATTTCCAAATCGCCATCAAACACCTCGTGCCATGGCAATCCCTGCTTGTTGAGCTGCTCCATGAATGGATCTGGGTCGAACTCCTCTACGTTCCATACGCCTGGTTTCTTCCAGATGCCCTTGAGGAACATCATGGCACCAATCATGGCTGGCACACCGGTGGTGTAGCTTACGCCCTGCATACCGGTTTCGTTGTAAGCCTCCTGGTGCTTGCAGTTGTTATAAACGTAGTAGGTGCGCTCCTTGCCATCCTTCTTACCACGGATGCGGCAACCGATAGATGTTTCGCCGTCATAGTTCTCGCCGAGATCCTGTGGGTTAGGCAATACGGCCTTGAGGAACTGCAGAGGAACAATCTTCACCTTGGCTGTCTTGCCAGAACCGTCTGCCAAAGGAGCCTCGTATTCGATTTCGTCGATGCGGCTCATGCCGAGGTTCTGGATGCAGTCGAGGTAGGTGAGATACTGCTGACCGAAGGTCATCCAGAAGCGTGCCTCCTTGATGGTAGGGTAGTTCTTCACCAGACTCTCCAACTCCTCGTGGTGCATCAGATAGCTCTCGCGAGGGCCGATGTTAGGGTAGGTGAGTGGCTTGTGGATAGAGAGAGGGTCGGTTTCAATCCATTCGCCATCCTTATACCAGAGTCCCTTCTGGGTAATCTCGCGGATATTGATTTCTGGGTTGAAGTTGGTTGCGAAAGCCTTGTGATGGTTACCGGCGTTGCAATCCACGATGTCGAGCACCTCAATCTCATCGAAGTGATGCTTGGCTGCATAAGCGGTGAAGATGCCTGATACACCTGGGTCGAAACCGCAGCCGAGGATAGCGCAGAGACCAGCCTGTTCGAACTTATCCTTGTATGCCCACTGCCATGAGTACTCGAAGTGAGCCTCGTCCTTAGGCTCATAGTTAGCGGTATCCATGTAGTTGCAACCGCAAGCCAGACAGGCATCCATGATAGTGAGATCCTGGTAAGGCAAAGCTAGGTTGATGACAAGCTCAGGCTTGTAGCTATTGAAGAGAGCCTTCAACTGCTCAACGTCGTCGGCATCCACCTCAGCTGTCTGAATATCCATCTTGTAGCCCTTGGCATGGATATCCTTAACCAGCTTATCGCATTTTTCCTTGCGACGGCTAGCAATCATAAACTCGGTGAAAACGTCCTGGTTCTGGACGATCTTGAAGGCAGCCACGGTAGCCACGCCACCTGCGCCAATCATAAGTACTCTACTCATTTATAATCTTATTTTTTTTTATGTTTATTATTTTAAAGTTTATTTTATTTCATCTGCCGAAATTCCCAGGGCATTCATGAGCGAATAACCGAGAATCTCCTGTCTGAAGTTGCCGCCTGGCATGGGCTGCATGGCAAAGAGGGTGATGCGCTTGTCATCGTCATCTACCTTACGTAGTATCTCGCGGAGACGGTCGTAAGCATCTCCATCCTCAGAATTTGGGATTACCATCACTCGCTTCACCTCCTTGGCGTTGCATACGGTGCGTGCCACATCTACGAGAAAGTCATCCTTGCCTACCATCTTCTCCTCTGTAGGATAAGAAGAGATGATGAATTCTCCGAGCTTATCATCCTTGAAAGCCTGAGCGTTCAGATCCTTCTCATAGTTGGCAGGGCGGAAGTTCTTCATCGCCATCGACTGCTTGTCGTGGATAAGCACAACCTGAGTCTCGTGCTCGCCCTCTCTCAGACCTCCGTCAAGGGCAATGCAGACTGCCCATTGTGCCATATCGGCTGGTTGGATGCGACGGTTAATCATTCGTTCGAAGTTGACTATCAGGTCGAAAGCCACTCGGTCGATATAGTCGGCATCAGCGATAATTACATTCTCGCTCCATTTTATATTGTTTGTATCTAATGTATTCATTGGTGCAAAAATTAAGCAAACGAGCATGATGAAAGCTGCTTTCAAATTGTCGAATGCAGATTATTTCTGCAAATTTACGAATAAATTTCGTAATTAAGGCATTTTGGAAATATAAAATAATAAAAAAGATAGTATTTTCATCATTTCTTCATTTGATGGAATACTATCTTCAGTATATTTCGGCAATCTGAGCCTTTTTCCTTCTATTCTCCTACTTCTTCTCATGCAATCATTTTCGCCAGATAATGTCCGGCGAGAACGGCGATAAGTCCCAGCGCCAGACTTCCGAAGAGATAGAGCATCATATAGACATAATTCTCCTCCTTCATCAGTCCTGCTCCCTCGTTCATAAAGGTAGAGAAGGTAGTGAATCCTCCGCAGAATCCCGTGGTGAGCAGCAGTTTGGCAGATGGCGACATCCATCCCCCTTCCCGCCAGTTCAATCCCGAGAGAAACCCGATGATGAGGCATCCCGCCACATTCACCGCCATCGTTCCGAAAGGAAAGGCAATCACCGTGCAGGATTGTACCAACTTTGAAATCCAATATCTCATGCCGCCTCCGAAGAAGCTGCCAATGCTTACTATCAATACTTCTTTCATCTCCTTATATAATATATGTATAATAATTTGGTGCAAAAGTACGGGTTTTATTTCTACTGACAAAAATATTTTTGGAAAAAAGATAATCCTTTTCTTAATTTTTCCCTCTATTCTTTCTTTTAAGGGATAAATAGAAGCAGGGAATAGTTCTTCTTGCTTATAAAATTATGTTGAACAATTTAAAATAAATAGGAGAAACAAGTTATGAAACGAGTATTCAATCTTTTGGTAGTAGATGAGAGTGGCAGCATGAGCATTATCGAGCGCCAGGCACTGGTGGGTATCAACGAGACCCTGACCACGATTCAGAAAATGCAGAAGACGCATAAGGACATGGAGCAGCGGGTTACGCTCATCACCTTCGACAGCACCCACAAGAATCTGTTCTATGATAATGTGTCTGCTCATCATATTAAGCCTTTGAAATCAAGGGATTACAATCCATGTGGCGGCACCCCTCTTTACGATGCCATAGGTATGGGCATCGCCAAGATCAACGCCCTGACCACCGAGGATGACAGCGTATTGGTGACTATCATCACAGATGGTGAGGAGAACTGCAGCGAGGAGTATGATCTGAAGATGATCAAGAACCTTATTGAGAAGCTGAAGAAGCAGAACTGGACCTTTACCTTCATTGGCACCGATGATCTTGATGTGGAGAACATTGCTCATGGTATGGGCATCGACAACCACCTCCAGTTCTCTGAAGATGAGGCTGGCACCAAGGCGATGTTTGCCAGAGAAAACAGAGCCCGAGAGCGCTACAACAAGTGCCGTGCGATGGATTGCAAGATGGAAGCAGGCAGTTATTTTGAGGAGAAATAATGATTGATTAATACAATTACATATATTTATAACATTAGAGCTGAGCTATCGGCTTACGGGCAAGTTTATGAAAAAGTTATATTTTGCATTTACGGCGATTCTTTTCGCCTTGTTCTCAATGGTGTCTTTCACCGCTTGTTCATCTGATGATGATGACACTCCATCTACAGAAGAGATTAAAAGTAACATTGTGGGTATGTGGCAAACGACTCATATTGCAGGTTGGGGATATGATGATACGGAGGATGAAAATCTTATCAAAGTGGATCAGGATGTTCCCGAGGAGAAAAGTGAGCGCATTCTTTTTAAAGGTGATGGTACCTATAAATGGTATTGGTATTTGGGAAGTTACGGATGGCAATCTTCAAATTACATCCATAAGTATGAGGTTTTTGGTAACAAGATAATCCTTTATGCCTCTAATGGAGATATTAGTGATACTTATCATGTTGTATCGATTAAAGGCGATGTTGTAGTCTTGGAGGTGACTTTGGACGAAGGACCACAATATAAACAGCAAATTACCTGCAAGCGAATATACTAAAATAAAAATGAAAATGGCAAAAGCAGCATGATAAATCGTGCTGCTTTTTGCTGTTTTTTATATCAATCCTCTCTTCTTGAATTCTTCAATCATTGCCAATTCTTCAGGAGTAGCCTCAGAATGTAATGAATTTCCTGGGGGTGTATTATATTCTTGTTTCCATTTGGTCAATGTATCAATAACTTCTGTTGAAACTTGTAAGTCTCGTTCTGTTATGTCATCCAAGGTCCAGTCAGAAGAAGAACTTTCACCAAAATTTTTAGTAATGGCGATGTTGGAAATAACATATTCTTTTTTCTTTTTTACAAAGTAACCATTTCCTGCAATTATATTGAGCTTCTTCTCGAAAGGAAGCTTGTTTCCAATATGTTCTATTTTTTCTTTGACGATATCGTCTGTGACATTTGGAAAATAAGTGGATTGCCATTTTTGTGGAAAAATATGTTCAATTTCCCATTTGTCTGGCAACAAGGTGTCTTGTTTGTTATAAGCAGAAATCTTTAGCAGCATTCTTACTGCACTTCGGTGAGGTGACTTGATTTTTTTTGCAAGTTCCTTGTCATCAAGTTCCTTGAAATCAAATGTCGGATGAGACGATTTTGTTATCTCAACATTTAATTTCATAATGTCGCTTTTTACGGCATTAATAGTAGGCACCAAGCAATATTTTACCAATAATTCTGAAATTAAGCGATGAAGAAAGTGCTCAAAATCTGTCTCGAATGTCTTTTCATGTCTATGTTTCAAATAAAATATTATAACTGGGTATTTCCAAAATTCATTGGGATACGAGGTCAATATGTCCATTGCTTGTAATATAAATGGATTTTTGCTCCAAGCTTCGTTCAATTCTTCATGCACATTTATAACTCTCCAAAGATTAAGAATGGTGTCTAAATTCTGCATTAAGTGCTCGTCAAATAATCTCTCATTCTTGTTTTTGGTAAAATACGAACGAATTCCTGGTGTAGTAGAACTCTTGTCATTTTCTTCTGCACGCAAAAAGAACATATAATAGTAGAAGAGTGATTGTATGCTTTCGTTGGCAGCTGTTGCATTTTCATCTAGAGCTTTCCAGGCTTCTATGAATTCTTTCTTTCCATCATTGTCAAGGTGATTATATATCTTAGCCTTGAAAATATCTGCATCTGATAAAGGTAAGCCACGAGCATTCAAAGTGTTGAATATAATTAAAGCTGTGTCTTGTGAATCCGCAGTTATAGGAAGAAGAATCGCCTGGTTAAGAACGGCATAAATAAAATCGTAGATCATTAGAGGACTCTTGCTCGCATGATCTTTAAACATTTTTTGAAACAGACTATAATTTCTTGAATAATTATCTGTAGCTTTTGAATCGGTTGTTCCTGTTTCTAAAATTAAGCGCAATATCTCGTTGCCAGAATTGTTGACAACACGTGAGGTCAATAAGGTGCTCTTGTAATCAACTTTTCCCGTTAGTTTATCTGTTCGCCAAATAGTTGGTTGTATTAATTTTATAAAATGTTCCGTTTTGTCATTTTGCTCATCGGAGTTTATTAAGTGAGAATAAATAGCTCTCAATAACAAAAATAAAGAAGTCAAACGCTGTTGACCATCAATAATTTCTTGTTCTTTGTTATCATTCTCATACGATACTATGCAGCCTAAAAAGTATGTTCCTTCTCTTTCTGAACCTCCTAATGTAGCCGTAAATTCCCATAAATCATCAAATAGCACAGTAACCTGATCTTCTGACCAGGCGTATGGACGTTGATATTCTGGGATTACAAATGGTGTCGTCTTACCTGTTTCCAGTAATTGGGCAACACTCTGTTTATTTACATTTATTGCTGTTCTTGCCATATTTTTATTATTTTATAATTTCAACTTTATTTATTAACTTACGAGTTCCTCCTGTCCTGAGTTCTGGGATATTAATACGTATATCGCAATCTATTACACAAACATGTCCATTAGGAGAAAGAAGAACATTCTCATCATGCATGTCGCTAAGATAAATATCCTTATTTGCAAAGGTCCAATTTTTAGGATTGATAGATTTAAACCCCATTTGTTCCACGAAAGTTGCAATCTCTGAATCTGCCATCATCTTGCCGTGAATAAAAGGTTGTTCTACTATCACCATAAAATCATTGTTGGTATTTCTGCCAAATCCCAATACATTCATTTCTGTTTCTTCGAAATAAGCATTGTGCAAAGAGATTCTATCTAAGGCAAAAATAGGCAGAATGAAATAATCTAATCCAATGGTTTTTAGAACTTTATTACCATTGTCAAACACAATGGCTTCTCCCCCTTGAGCAATTCTCTCGCCCAAAGTTTGTTTATAAGTTTCATCTGTGTTGCTTATCCAAAATCCAGCAGCTTTCGCCCAATCTTCTATTCTCTTCTCTTGGATCTTTCCGAGTTGCTGCTCTCTTTTGAAACTGCCTTCTGGTGCAGAGAGTTGATCTGTGCCAACTTCTGCTCCCGCGAGTAAGGATGCAATAACATGGATTCTACCTCCTTCACAGCACCCATACTGTTCTGACGGTGAAAATCGTTTATATAAGATCTTTCCAGTACTGAATTGTTCTGCATAATCATCTAATTTTGCTAGACCTTCAGATGTAAATCCTTCATTGATTATGTCACTGATGGACATCCAAAAATCATGGTTCGTCATATTTACTTGTTTTAATTGCTACAAAATTACGGTTTTTCTTTGATAACACCAAATTATTTGGGCTTTATTTCGCATTTTCCAGCAAATTGTTTTAATACATCTTTCATTTCCCGTTGTCCTTGAAATTACATGGCGATGTAGGAATCTCTGCGTCGGGACGTAATTTTTGGGGTATCTATAAGGTATTGTATCAGATTCTTTTTAGATTTAGCGTCGAGTTTATACGCACACGAAAAAAAAGTTTTTTATGAAAAAAGTCTCAAAGTATCATCTTTTGGGTTAAGTAATGGTATAAATAACTGATATATAATAATATACAAGAATGATACTTTTCGGATTACTTTACAAAAAGTATCATCGAAGTATCATGAATGTGATAGAAGTATCATGAAATTGCCATAGTATTATCACCAAACCATCATAAAACCATCATAAAACCATCACAAAATCGTCATAAAGTATCATGCATAATATCGAAGCCGCCGACTTGCGAGAAGTGCCCAAAAATCGTCCGACACTTTGGGTACTCGATGCCTACTATATGGGCAATGAGTGCCCGTTACTTGTTCTCTCAATGCCCGACACTTGGTCCCTGAGTGCCCACTTGATGGTCTCTTACAGACCGCTTAATGGTCTCTTACAGACCACTTTATGTACTTTTATTCCTAATTCTGGTTGTCAATCTTTTCTCTTATTCCTAGTTTGTATTGACATTCTTTACATTCTGAAAAAGTAGACGCTGTTAATTTTATAAAACTGGAATAGTAGATATTTCTTTTTAGCCTTTTAATTTACCTCAAAGCCGAAATTTATGATACTTCTTGCAATTTTATGATACTTCGATGATACTTTTCTGTAAAATATTTCGAAAGTCTCATTTTTGTATGTCGCAATGTATCAGATGTTTAGAATGTTATTTTCTCTAAATAATGATACTTTGATACTTTTCTCACAAAAAACTTTTATGTGCAGGAAATAAATGAGGAGAAAATGCAGAAGTTGAGTGCTATTGTGACCACGATTTCTGATAAGCAGTATCATAATGATTAACTGCCTGGAGAAGGTTGTAGATAGGGTTGATTTAGCAGAATGAGTCGGTTCTGCTGGATGACGGAGTCGGCTCGATGGGATAAAGGAGTCAACTCTATAGGTTGATGCAAGCGTCTTCGTGAGTTGAAAGACATTACTCCTCGGGTTCCAGAAGATACCTTCTCAGCAGTTGCCACTAGGCTCAGCAGGTCTGCCGAGCCTAGTCAGCAGCTTTGCTGAGCCTAGTTGCAACACTTTATTCTAACCGATATTTCTCTCATATCATCCGGAAGAATAAGCTGTAGTGTGAATTAGGAATCTATGCAATTTTATTTTTCCACTCTTCTTTTACTAAATTCGCCAAATATCCATCGCTTCTGCAATGCATATCAGCAATGCCTTCATTCATCATTTGATAAATAGAAGAAGTATAAAAGAAATCTAGAGCATCTTCCAACGTAATGCCTGTTTGCTCTGCAAAGATAGGTACTATGCGAGCATATTTCATTTGAAGTATTGTCTTGTTTGCTTCCATGAAAGTCCCTCCTTATATTATTTCATCTGACTGAAGAAAGTGCAGATGCTTGTTCAAAATATCTTGATTTAAAATACATATCTGGTGATTGGGATGAATAAACTTTAAGCGTTTAAGTGCTTCTTCTTTGCTGATGTTACCGGAGAAGTAAAGATCTATGGTATTGAATACCTTATCATCTGCTATACCACCTGTAACCATATCAAACTTATTTGTTTGTTTCCCAATTCGGCATAAAGCAACGAAATCTAACCACTCTTCGTTGTAGCCAATAAACTCTTTTATCTTATATTCTCTGTCTAAGTTTTCATCTAAGATGTATTGGTTAAGATATGCTTTGTCGCCCTGAAAGAGAAATCGTTGGGCATATTTCTTCGCCTGTTCGACAAGTGATGTCAGATAGAATCCTTTGCCGAAATCCAATAAATCACGAGAATGATAAATGTCTGGTGATTCTATGATGAATTTTGATGCGTGATAAACTTTCATTTCAATGCTCCTCGTTTCTTTAACAAGTTAATCAAATCGTCCATGATGTATTCCTTTCCGAAAGTATGGAGCACATCATAGCAGGGTATCATATAGCCATTTAAGATATCTGTTGACCGTAACATCTTATATACCTTACTGGCACTCATGTTCAATCGGTCGGCTAAGTTGCCAACGCAATAGGTTACGAAATCCAATTGATATTCTTGCATAATCTTACTTTTTTAATATGTATGGGGCAAAGTTAAGACTTTTCTTCGATAACACCAAATTATTTGGGCTTTATTTCGCATTTCCCTGCAAATTGTTTCAATACATCTTGCATCTCATCCGGCAGATATTCCATAGCTCTGTTCTTAATCTCTTGTGGAATACCGAATCGTGCTTCGGCGATACTGCCAACGATGGCTCCGATGGTATCGCTATCGCCGCCATGAGATATGGCTAGGCGGATAGCATCTTCGAAGGATGAGGCTTGCGAGAGGAGATTGAAAGATAATGGCACGGCATCCATGCAGGTTTCATCGAACTTGCCCTTCGGATAATCTCGCGTATCGAAATCCTCGTAATAGCTGCGGGCGATATCCTTGAAGGCTTTCATTGCCTTATCATCAGATTCTTTAGAATTCTTATCTTTACACTCCTTAGATTCTTCTGAGAATCTGCTCTTGCGGAAATGCCAGATGGAATGAGCCACGGCTTTGGCTCCCTTGATTCCTTCGGGATGGTTATGAGTAGGAAGAGCCGTTTTCTCTGCCTCTTCCAAAACCTGCGACAGGTCATCGAATAGCCATGCCACCGACGATACTCGCATCGCCGAACCATTGCCAAAACTATTATATGGCTGCGGATCAAGAGAATGAATCCACCCCGCGAATCTTCCGCCATACGCTCCTTTTGGAGAAGGATAGCGGTGGCACCAATCCAGCAGACTTTCCTGATAGCTTCGCCCGTTCAATATCGCATCGGCTATCGCCACCGTACAGATGGTATCATCGGTGAAGTCGCATCCTTCGCCGAACATCTCGAAATCATAATCAAACGTATTGTTGAACTCATATTTTGAGCCAGCAATATCTCCTATTATAGCTCCTAACATAATTTTTTCTTTTTAAATTGCCATGGCCGTGGGTCTTGGATATGCTTCCTGTCTTTTGTCAGGGTGAACCCTTTGTCGAGAAGTTCCTGATGCTCTTTTGCCTGCATCTTCTGGCCGCTTTCATCATATTTCGCCACGTTCTTGCGCACATCAGCTTCTACCTCTGCCTTTTCTTCTCCATCAACCCATTTGATGGAGAAGCCATCGAAGATGGAGGCTTGCGAATAAAGCATATCATATAATAAAGTGGAACGACTGTCGGGTAGATTTCCATCTACCGAAAACTCACGTATCAGCAGGGATGCCCTGATGGCATCTTCGGGATGAGTGCCCTTCCCGAACGTGATGTCGATTCCTGAAACATGGTTGTGCAGGATGCCCAACTTGAAGATGCTCTTGGGAGAACCACTCTTGGGGTTGCGATGATATACGATGGGGTCTTTGATGCCACCCTCGGCCTCTTCGTGATAGTAGAACTCCACACATGTGGGTTGTACTGTTACCTGTTGGATTCCAGAACTTACCAGTAAGTGACCGGCTAAAGCTATCTGAGCGATTTCCTTGAATTCAGAAGGGATGAATGGGGTGCCCTGATTCCCGAATGGGTGGTCTTCGTTCAGAATTTTTCTCCGTGTATCCTCACTCAAGGAAAATGATTCTAAAGATTCTTTCAAGTTCAGCATAATCTTTTCTTTCAAAAACTATTTTCCACTCTTTCTTCAGAAGATTACTCTATCACCTCCCAGAAACTCTCCGGAAGGCTGATGTTCTTGATCTCCTTTGCGCTCTCGAACAATGGGGCGATGTCTTCGGCTTCGAAGCCGGCGATGCCGCAACCTATTGGGGTTACCAGGAAATGAAGCTCTTGATGATGCTTGGCATAGGCGATGAAATCATCCACGTATGGACGGATGGTTTCTACGCCGCCCTGCATCGTTGGGATGGCGTAACTCTGACCTTGCAAACCAACACCCTTGCCCATGACGGCACCGAAATGCAGGCGGGCAATGCGGGCAGCTCCACCACCATGCATGCCAGCCAGATTGCTGCCAAACACAAATATCTCGTTCTCTTTTAATGAATCAATCCAGCTAGGAGTGATTCTTCCCTTCTTCATATCTTCCATATTATTCTTATTATTAAATATGTTATTGCCTTTATCAGTCGCTTCCTCGCAGCACATGCATTCGGACATCATTCCTTCTTCTGGGCTTTCTTCTCTACAGTTTCCTGCTTGTCCTCCCAAGCCAGAATCAGACCGATGACGCCGGCATAGCTCTTTCTGCCGCCTTCTACATGGTTGCCTCTCAGATAGAGTTCGAAGAAGAAATCCTGGGCAGCATCCAGTGCCTTGCATCTTTTGCCTTGCCAGTATTGGCGGTCGCTTTTCAGCAGCCTGATTATCTCAGGACGGATATATTTCAGATATTTCTCACCTTCCTTTTCGCCGAGGATGTCGAATACATTATATAATACATGGGGCAGAATGTGGTAATATCCGCTGAATTTCACCGCCTTATCCTGTGATGCCGTACAGACGAGATAACTGTAGAAATTTGCCTCTCCTTCGTTGGCAATGCCCAGAAAATGAGCAAACTCATGGGCATAGGTAGCAGGATAATCGTGTGCAAGAATATCGCCGTTCAGCGTAAATTCGCAGAAGAATGGTCCCATGCTGCCGGTTACACCCGACATCGAACTGATGGGCGTAAACACCATCGTCTTGGCATGCGGATGCTGGTTGAAAGGCGGATTGATGCCCTCCCGATAGCCTATCTTGTTATATTCCTTCAGAACCGCATCCCGCACCCGATTCTTCAGTTTATCATCCACAATACAATTGAATTCTTCCCTCTTCCCTCTCCGTTCTTCACTCAAAAGGTTGAGGCTGTCGGCATACTGGTAGGCAAATTTCCGGAACTTCTCTTCCGAAACCTCAGCAGGCTGCATGCCAACTCTATAATAGATAACAGGCTGCGAATAGTTCAGTCCCCAAACTGCATAAAACCATACATATACCCACAGCAGATATTCAATTACCCTTCCGAAAACCGCCTTTTTCTTCGGATAGCCGCCGCTCTTGGCAGCAAGAAAGATAAACCGACGGGCGAGTTTCTTCCGTAATCCCATCTCGTAGATAGGATAGAGGACGACCCAGGCGATGCTGAGAGCTATGAAAATATCGCCCACGGCAAAAGGAAAGATGCCTGAGATGGGCGAAAGAAGGCTGCCGATAACGGGATAAACACGGTAGGTGTAGATAACTCCCCAGAGAGGAATCATCTTGGTAAGGGTGACGAGGATGAGCAACAGCAGCAGTACCCAGTGGTGCCACTTCATTCTGTTGAGTCGTAAAGTATGTAATATCTTCATCTTGTTTCTTGTTTTTTATCTTGCATGGCTCTTGAACAGAGCTGTTTTTTTGCACTTTTTGCCCCTGATGTGCAGAGATGGTGCAAAAATACAAAAGTTTTCTGAAATATTGACATCAGAAATCTGTTTTTTTAGTAATTTTGCCATATTAAAAGTTGAACTTAATAAATAGAGGAGGAGTTATCATGAAACAGACACAGGAATCATTCGAGGCTATGAACCTTGAATATGAGAACCTCTATAATGAGGACGATGAACGTAGAGAATATAATTCTGTCTGGTACAGCTAGTTACAATGTATTATAATAAGGCTGTAGCAGAATTGTTAAATTTGTTTTACATATAAAAAAGATCGTTTGGATAATAAAAGACTATGCCATAGTTACTAAAGAAATGATGTAACATAGGCATAGTCTTTTTTTATGTCCTTTCCTTGCTGGCTGTTCTTTCCTGCATTTCTATTTTTCGAAGTGCTGGTAATCTTTGCTGTGTTTCCAGTCACCTCCCCATCGGAATCCTTTTGCCTTGAAAAGCCGGTAGCAGAGGTCGCCTTTCTTAATCATGTAAGCATGATTCTTGCTGCGGTCCAGATAGGGGCGGGCGGTGGCAGGTTCCACCACTTCCTTGCCGTTTTTCAGTCGTTTGTGGTAAGGATTGTAGAGGGTGTTGATGTCTACGGCCAGTCCCCTTCCGTGCTTCGATACCGTATGGGTATGTGAGATGAAGCGGAAGTTGAAGCTGGAGGAGTTGTTGGCTCTCATCGCCCTTTCGTCGTCGGCATCCCAGTAGTCAATGAGTCTCATCCGTTCTATCGGATATTTTGCCTCGTAGAGCTTTTTCAGAATGTCGAGCACATCTGTGGCTATCGCCCTGTTCACCACCATTTCTCCCACGATGTTTCTGCCGTCTTTGTCTACGTGCAGGCATCTTATGTATCTCAGTTCGCTTCTTGCCACGGTACAGTTCTTCTTATACGTCTTCCCCTGCATCAGGTGGAAAATTTCATCAGGAATGGGGGAAATGGAGAAGAAATGCTTCTCTCCCAGTTTTCTGATGGTTTGTTCGCTGACGATATCTCCCGGCTTCTGTGCCTTGGATGGGAGGCAGAAAAGTCCGGAAATAAACAGGCATATCATCAATATCTTTTTTGCTTTCATCACGTTTCTCCTTATTTTGCTACGGGTATATAATGCGAATCCTTGATTTCTCCAATCACGATGATGCTGTGCAGACTTCCGATGCAGTCGATGTTTCCCAGGGTGTTGAGCATAAAGTCCTGATAGGCTTTCATATCCCGGGCATATACCTTGATCTGGAAATCGTAATCACCGGTGGTGTTGTAGCACTCCGTTATCTGGTCGATGGTTTGCACGGTATCCATGAATTGCTGAATCAGGTCATGGGTATGCTGCTTGAGCCGTATATTGCAGAGCACGATTACGTTGTGCCCCAACTTGTGATGGTCTACGATGGCTCCATATCGCTGGATGTATCCCTCGCGTTCCAGCCGCTTCTGCCGCTCGAAGGTGGGAGAAGGGGAGAGGTTGACTCTTGCAGCAAGTTCCTTTACGGTGAGTCGGGAGTTCTGCTGCAGTAACTTCAGTATTCTGATGTCTGTTTCATCAAGTTTTTCTTCTGTTGTCATTGTTTCTTTATTTCTGTTTTTACTGATTCTTACAGAATAATATTCTGCTGATTTGCTTAATTCGCTGCAAAGATAGTATATTTTTCTGAATTGCGGAGAATATTTGGCAAATAAAATTCTTCTTCTTACCTTTGCACCCGCAATTCCGGATGCAAAGCGTCATTCATCGGTAATGACAGGATAAAGAGTCATTCACATCAAATAATAATAAGGAGATAAAAATATGAGCAACGTAAGAAATATACATTTTGAGGCAGTGGGCAGCTATTTGCGCCCTGCAGAGTTGAAGGAAGCGAGAGCTAAGTTTGCTGATGGCAAGATTTCTGCCACAGACCTTCGCGCCGTAGAAGACCGGCTGATTACTGAGGTCATCAGTCAGCAGAAGGCGCATCGCCTGCCTTATATCACCGATGGCGAGTTCCGCCGCAGCTATTGGCATCTCGACTTTATGTGGGGATTCAATGGCGTGGAGCATATCGAACTGGAGCATGGTTACCAGTTTCATGGCGAGGAGACAACCAAGGGTTCTATCCAACTGACCGGCAAGATTACCGGCGAGAATCATCCTTTTATCAGGGATTTCCTGTTTGTGAAGCAGTTTGAAGAGTTGGATGCCAAAGGCGAGTATATCTTCGAGGCAAAGCAGACGGTTCCTGCTCCGGCACAGTTTCTTGCCGAACTGTTCCGTGGCAAGAATGCCGAGAATACTCGCAAGTTCTATCCTAACACTACCCAGCTGATAGAGGATATTGCTCAGGCTTACCGCACCTTCTTCCAGGAGATTTATGCAGCCGGTTGCCGTACCGTCCAGCTGGATGACTGCACCTGGGGAATGATTGTGGATAGCGATTACTGGAAGGCTAAGGTGGGCACAGGTTTCACCCTTGAGCAGGAAGTCCTGCAATATCTGAAGGTGAACAATCTAGCCATCGAGGGCAAACCGGAGGGGTTGACCATCAACACCCACGTATGCCGTGGCAATTATCATTCCTGCTATGCCACCAAGGGTGCCTACGATGCCGTAGCTCCTTATCTCTTCGCTCATGAAGATGTAGATACCTTCTATCTGGAGTATGACGATGAGCGTTCGGGTGGTTTCGAGCCGTTGAAGTATGTGGCAGATGGCAAGAAGGTGGTTCTGGGTCTGGTAACCTCCAAATCTCCGGTGCTGGAAGATAAGGCTACGGTTATCGCCAGAATCCACGAAGCTGCCAGATATATCCCCCTCGATCGGCTCAGCCTCAGTCCTCAATGCGGTTTCGCCTCTTGCGAGATTGGTAATAAACTGACCGATGCTGAGCAGTGGGCAAAGATAGATCTGGTGAGAGAGATTTCCGAGGAAGTTTGGGGATAATGATATATTCAAGGAGAAGATGTGTTGTCTGTCATGGCTGCACATCTTCTCTTTTTTTATTTACTTTTTATCAAAAATGTTTGGTGTTTTCATGAATTACTAGTAACTTTGCACCCCGAAAATTAAAAACATCATTCATTAAGATTATCAGAGAAAATGGAATATATGTCTCAGGAAGGTTACGATGAGCTCGTGGCCGAACTTCAACACATGGTTAACGTAGAGTTGCCAGCCGTTCGCGATGCGATAGCTGAGGCCCGCGATAAGGGCGACCTCAGTGAGAATTTCGAGTATCATGCAGCCAAGCGTGAGCAGGGCAAGCTTTTGAGCCGCATCAGCTTCAAGCAGAAGGTCTTGGAGAATGCCCGTGTCATCGACAAGTCTCGATTGAAGAGCGATACCGTTGGCTTGTTGAGCAAGATTAAGATTACCAATCTCGCCAACAAGTGCAGCATGAATTATACCATAGTAAATCCTCACGAGGCAGATCTCCATAGTGGCAAGATTTCCATCAAATCGCCTATCGCCAAGGCCCTTCTGGGTAAGAAGGCAGGTGAAGAGGTAATGGTAAAGGTACCAGCCGGCTTGCTCAAATTCCGCCTGGATAGCGTGGAGTTATAATGTATTCTTTGAAAGGAAAACTCCCGATAATTTGAAACTGATCAAATTATCGGGAGTTTCTCTTTTTATTCTAATATTTCTCCAGAATCTTATTCAGTAAGAAGGTGGCATTCTGGTTTCTTGCCACACCCTTCTGTATCTTATAAGTATAGGTAACATCTGTGCCTAAATCTATCTCGAAACAATAGTTGTGGAATTTTCCTGATGCTTCTTTTTCCATCTTGGAGAGCTCCAGATCGTGGGTAGCGATGATACCGCTCACCGGCTGCTTGGCAATGGCTTCGAGGAACTTTCTCGAACCATTCAGCTTATCTAATGAATTCGTTCCTTTCAGAATCTCATCCAGAATAATCAGCGTTCGGAGTGGCTCCTTATTGTCTTCTCCACTTTCCTTGCAGCACTTTCCCTCTGCACTTTCCCTGCAGAACTTCAGCAGCTCCTCCAGTCTTATCAGCTCAGCATTAAAGTAAGAGATGCCGTGCGTCAAATCATCGGTGGTTCTCATGCTCGAGAACAATCTGAAACGTGAAATCTTCAGCTGATCCGCAAACACTGGCATACCCGCCATTGCCAGGATATAGTTCACGCCCAGCGAACGCAGGAAGGTACTCTTTCCCGCCATGTTGGCCCCGGTGATGATATAATAGTTGTCGTCCTTGATGGTGAAATCGTTCTTCACCGCCTTGGCACCCAGGAAAGGATGATAGAGATTCTTCCCCTCGAATACGATTTCCGAACTTCCGATTCCTGCATTTTCAGAAACATCGCTTTCGGTATCTGCTTCTTGCTTTCCAGAAACAAATTCCGCCTCTTCCGCCTCCGGATGATTATATCTGAAATTCGCCATCGAAACCATCGCATCCATCTCGCTGATGATATGCATCCATTCCTCCATCTTTACCATATAGGTATTTTTCCATTTCAGGAAACTGCGAACCAGGAAGAAATCGCTCAGCATGAAGGCATCGGTGAAGAAAAGACCGAGGAAGTTGCCTCTTCTGTCATACCCCTTCAATATCTTTTCCAGTTGGGCAAAGGAAGGCAGGGCATCTGCCAGGGAATTCTGCATCTCCTTGCCTGATTCGCTATGGAAATTGCGCCTGTTGATAAGCTGAAGTATCTGAGCATAGGCGATGAGCTGATGGCGAAGCTTGCCGCCATTGCTGTCTATCTTATCAAGTGTCTGCTTGCAGACGAAGAATACCACCATGTATTGAACCAACACCCACCACAAGGCGAAATCCACCGAAACCATATCGCATATCGATAAAATCACGGAACCGATTACTCCGATAATCAGCAGCCATCCGATAACGAGCGAAACCGGAGACCCAAACCATGCCGGCACCTCCATCTTCGAAACCTTCTGCATCGCATCCACCACCGCAGCAGAATCAATCTTCTTCGTCTTGCCATTCACAGTCTGGCTTCTGTTCTTTTCGCCAAGTGCCAGAAATTCCATTCGCCAGTTTTCGTTTTCTCCAGCCAGTTCTTCTTTTGCGGATTCTTCTCCTGCCAATTCCTTCTGCAAATCTCTTCTTCTTTTGATATCTTCCAGGCTCAGAGGCGTTTCCCGGGTAAGATTCCTGGCGAGTGCCTCCGAACCGCCAGAAGTGATGGTTCGGCAGATGCGGTTGAACAGCGAACTCTTACCGAAGACATCGAGGTCGAAGGAATAAGGATGCTGCGGATTCTGATAGGAATCTCCCGTCTCGAAAGGCGAGAAATCGCCCTCCAAAGCCTTGATTTCGTCCTGATAAACCTTGAGCAAAGCCGAAAGATGCTCTATCTTCTCCTTGTTCTTGTCGTCAAGTCGTCTGATACCCAGATAGGCAATCAGGCACAACGTCGCCCCCATCAGATAGTTCTGCGTATCTCCATCCATTGCGAAATAGCAGATCAGGAAGGCAAGGATGCCGCCAAAAGCCAGCAGCTCGCCAGTTATAAATCCCGTATTCTTACGCTTCAGGGCAGCCACCTCAGTAGCGTATCGGCTTACATATTGTTGATAATTCTCCTTGATATTCATACTTTTTCTTTATTATGAATTTTTCTCCATCCATTTATTATAGGAAATATTCTCCTCTTTCCACTTATCCTTTGCTTCCGCCTGATTCTTCGGATACCCGATGATGAGGGTGTTGAGCGGAATCATCGTCTTGGGCAGATGCAGTAGTTGCTGCATTCCCTCGTATCGTTCTTTCAGGGGATAGAGGGCTGTCCATACTCCGCCAAGTCCCAGGCCGTGAGCCATCAGCAGGATGTTCTCCGTGGGCCGAACAGTCTTGAATCCAGAACTCCTGCTCTGTGCCTTCCAGCGTCTTGTCAAGGCATCCGCAAACCACGATGGCGAGCGGTGGCATGTCTGTATAACTTCTCACCGATGTACGGCTCATAATATTTTCAAAAATCTGATTCTTTTCCATCATTGTTTTTCTGTGTGAGTCTTATTTTTTAGGCGAATCATAGCATTCCATAAGCCAGTCGAGCACATATTCTTGCTTGATTCCATCATGAAACTGGACGGGGTCGTTGTCCAGGGTGAGCAGATATTTTGGAAAATTGTCGGAGATGGACTTCAGGGGTGCCAATTCTCTCTGCATCGTGGTCTCATCCCTTACGCTGAGCGATACCTGATAGTATGCCTTGTGTTCACCAATGATTACCACGAAGTCTATTTCTGCATCACCGGCTTTGCCTACATAGATTTCTCCGCCTCGTCGTGCTAGTTCCAGATACACGATGTTCTCTAGTACGTGCCCCAAGTCGCCACCTTTGGTGCCATTGATGACTTGGCGCAGACCTACGTCGGCAAGATAAAGTTTCTGTCCAGTCTTCAATAGCTGCTTACTCTTGGCATCATATCTCTGCACTGGGTAGAAGATATAGCTGTCGATGAGGGCAGAGACATAGTTTTCTATCGTATGAGATGTAGTCTTTCTACCCAGCGAGGTCATGGTATCGCTGATGCGCTTGATTACGGATATGTTGCCTATATTGTCAGCAAGGAATCTTACCACACTTTGCAACATCATCACATCGGTTATCTTCTTGCGGCTCACCACATCTTTCAGTACGATGGTGTTGTAGAGACCTGACAGGTATTCACGCACCATCTCTCGGTCTTGGCAGATTTGGGGAATGTATGGGAAGGAACCCAGTTCGATGTATTGGCGATAGGCAAGCTCTCGGGAAGTATGGGCAGGCTGCGTTTGCATGAATTCTCGGAAGGAGAAAGGGAAGAGTTTGATTTCGATGTATCTTCCGGTGAGCAGGGTGGCTATTTCGCCAGAGAGCAGGTAGGCATTGCTGCCAGTAACGTAAATGTCTACGTTGTCTAGCAGAAACAGGCTGTCTATCACTTTCTGGAAATTTTCCACCATCTGTATCTCGTCAAAGAAAAGATAGTTCATCTTGTCTGGGCACAGGTTCTGCTTTACGTGAGCGTACAAAATTTTATAGTCGAGGAACGGCTCGTTGTCGAGATCCTCGAAGTTGAGGTTCTGTACTTGTTCTTCGGATACTCCGTCCGAGAGAAGTTTCTCCCTAAACATTCTCAGCAGCGATGACTTGCCACAGCGTCGTATGCCTGTTACTACCTTGATGGCCTTCTTGTCTCTCCATTTCTCCAGGAGATTCATGTATTCTTTACGCTCTATCATATTCTCTTTATGTTCTATTTATTCACTTTGCTATTCATTTTGCATTCTATCTTGATTGCTAAAAATGAAATGCGCTGCAAATATACGAAACTTTTTCGGGAAATTTGCAGTATATTGCAAATTTCTTGTGTTTTTGGGTAAAATTTGCAGTGTATTGCAATTTTCTTTCTGTAAAACTGAAAACACTTTCTGTAATCTGTATATCCGAGAATTTGTATTTATTTGGTTTTATTGCCCGATACATCCTATCGTTTTTATCGCCCGATACATCATGTAGTAAGCGTATATATATGCCGATGTCGTTGTTATCATACTGATGATGTTCACGCTGATGAAGGCTGTCTGCCGGGTGTTGCCTGCCAGATAAAACACTGCCGTAGGGAGGAGATTCGAGCATAGCAGCCATGCGATGAAAACCAGGACAAGGGCTATGCCCAGTTTGCGCATGTTGCCCCTGTGCTTGCTGCACAGATGACAGCCGGCTACCAAGGAGGCGATGACGGAAATCAGGCCCATCGTGCTTTCTGTCCAGATGAGTATGGAAGCCATTTGGGTAATCTGTCCGTTGTTCTGAAGGATAAGCCCGCTTGTCTGCAAACAGAAAATGCCAGCGAAAACAATGCGAAAATGCAATATGCATACATGGCATATTGTGCAATGCGATTTATATTCTGTTTCAGGACATCAACGTTTGAAGATAGATATGTATCTTTTTGAAACATGTAGGCAAAATATGAAATATCTTCTTCAAGTTCATTTTTGTTTTGGAAAAAATGAGATAAATATCTTCCTGAGAGTTATTATTGAAAATGATAACCCAATATTTCTTCTTTTTTAATAGAGTTTCCAAAAAAACTTCGTATCTTTGCAGTGGCTTTATGCAAGATAAGCAGTTGTAATATCATCAAGCGTAGAATTATGGCAAAAAAAAGATATCCTATAGGAATACAAACCTTCGATAAGATTCGCACGGAAGACCGGCTCTATATCGACAAGACAGAATATGTTTACCGCATGACACATTCTGACAGCAACTATATATTTCTGGGACGACCACGCCGTTTCGGAAAGTCTTTGCTTGTATCTACTTTACAGAGTTATTTCGAAGGAAAGAAAGAACTCTTTAAGGGACTAGCCATTGAAAAGCTGGAGCAGGAATGGACAGAATATCCTGTGCTCCATTTCAGTATGGCTATGGGCAAACACATGGAGAAGGAGCAACTGGAAAGATACCTGCTCTATATCATCGGCTTGAATGAAAAGAAGTTTGGTATAGAAAATGATGCTGTTGATCCGAATGTGAGATTGGCAAACCTGATTATGAATGTGTACAGACGAACGGGAAAGAAGGTGGTCGTGCTCATCGATGAATACGATGCTCCTCTTCTTGATGTAGCACATGAGGATGACAATCTCAAGAATCTTCGCAATATCATGCGTAATTTCTATAGTCCATTGAAGGATTGCGACCCATATCTCCGCTTTGTCTTCCTCACCGGTATCACCAAGTTTTCGCAAGTCAGCATCTTCAGCGAACTGAATAATATCACCAATATTTCGATGAACAGGGAATATTCGGGAATATGTGGAATCACCAAGGAGGAGCTGCTCACCCAGATGTCGGACGACATTGATGAATTGGCAAAATCGCTAGGCTCCACAAGAGAAACTGCCATCGAAGAACTGAAAATGAACTACGATGGTTATCATTTCTCTGCTCAATCGTCAGATATATTCAATCCGTTCAGTCTGCTCAACTGCTTTGCCAATCAGGATTTCAGTTCATACTGGTTCGCTTCCGGCACTCCAACCTACCTGATTAACATGATGCGGAAGTTTCATGTCTTGCCGGCAACTCTTGGAAAGATGTATGCCAAATCATCAGCCTTTGATGCCCCGACAGAGAACATGACGGTCATAACCCCTTTGCTATACCAAAGTGGCTATCTTACCATCAAAGATTATGACAAGACCAGCAAGCTCTATACTCTTGATTTGCCGAACAAGGAAATCAAAGTTGGATTGTTCGAGAGTCTTCTTCCTAACTATCTGGAAGGAATGTTTGCCCAGAATGGAGATGTCACCATCGCTCAGATGTCTGTGCTTATCCGTCAGGATGATATGGACGGAGCATTACAGCTGCTCCAGACCTTTCTGGGAACTGTGCCATATTGCAATGTCACCAACCATGAAGGTCATTACCAGCAGATGCTGTTTATCATCTTCTCGCTTTTGACTGGCTATGTGGTAGATGTAGAAGTGCACACTCCCAATGGAAGGGTAGATATCGTGCTGCTGACAGACATCCGTCTCTATATCATAGAACTGAAGCTGAACAGGGATGCCCAGACGGCGTTGCAGCAGATTAACCTCAAGAACTATGCCCAGCGCTTTGCGCTTTGCGGGAAACCTATAGTAAAAGTAGGTATCAACTTTGATTCTACCCAGGGCAATATTGAGGATTGGATAATTGAAGAGGAATGATAAAGATAGCTAGCCTCTTGACAAAGAGACTAGCTAACTTATAGTTTTGTTACTGAATATAATCAATGTCAATACAGATAGTTTTGCTTTCATTGATTAACAAAGTGCACAGTTCGAAACATCTTAGTATAGTTCTTCAAAAGAGCTAATTGAAGTTGTCTGAAGAGTTACAATCTGTTTTTAGAAGATATAGCTCCTAAGACCGCACATCAGCTGTTGTGCGGTTGCACATCAACTGTTGTGCACATGTCGCCCAGCTGTTATGCATGCGTGTTTCAGCTGATGTGCGGAAATAAATATCCTATAAAGCCTATGATTAAAAAGTAACTGTCAGAATCTTCAAATAGAAAATCCTAGTAATTCTGCTTTTTTCTTCAAAGCAATTGCCTTTTCTGCCGTCTTTATAGCTTTGAATAGTCTATTGTTCTCGAACTTTTTAATATAATTTGAAATCTGTCTCCTTTCGATTAAAGAGAGTTTGTTCTCTTTCTTTGCCCAAATCAACATAGCTTCCCACAATTCTACCGGGATAGCATTAGCCTGGATGAAGCATCAAAAGGAGTTTATCAAGGATTTAAGAACAGTATATGGTGCAGTAAACAAAGACTCCGCTGCTGCTAATTTAGACCTGTTAGAGTCTAAGATTTGAGAAAAGAATGAACAATGTTCAGAAGGAAACACCTGAGCAAAGAAAGATAAGACTGGAGCATTACCATACTATGCTAGCAGCCTTACATCGTGGCGAGCAAATGCGAAAAGAAGGCAAGGCTATCTCTGGAATCATAAAAGTATCGTAATAAATATCTATATTTTGATTTGGCAACGTTATATTCAAAAAGTCTCTTACTCAAATTATATGAGCAAGAGACTTTTTTATCTGTGCAGATAGGCTTCACCCTTCTCTGTTACCTTTGCACAAAAAATCACATGTCAAACTTCTGACCTCATAATTAATTAGGATGTCTACCATCTGCAACCATATGATAGTTAAATTCTTGATGGTAAGATAATTTATAACATTTTGTCTGTTTTTGCACATAAGGTAGAAGGATATTGTACCAATCTCGAATATTCCATTCTGGATAGAGTTCTCCAAATTTTAAGATACACTCCATAGAAAGTTTATGAATTGTAGAGACACCGACCATTTCCAAATACCCTACAACGAAATTCAAGATATCTGGATAATCCGAGAGAGATGTTACCGTATTGAAAAAAAGCATAGTTGATTTTGCCAAATAATTGACGAACTCATGTATGGAATATGGCCGAATGACAACTCCCTCACACTTCTTCGCATAGTCAATTTGTTTTTTGGAATCCGTATATATAGTTGGAGCAATAAACACACATTGACTATTTATATTATTTGCATGCGAAAACTCTTGTAAATGTCTAGCAATCGGCCATATTTCCATCATAGTTTGTTGTCTCCCTTCTGCCATTGTTACCTCTACAATTACACCATTCTGATTTTCATAACATTCTATATCTGCCTTGTTTCCACCTGCTGTAGAAGTTGGAAGCCCCTCATCATCACAAGAATAATTTGGAATAACAGATACGTTAGGAAGCGTGGTTTTTATTGCCAAAGCTGTTAAAAATTCAAGACGAGCTGGTGCTGCCATAAATTTTAAAACCGCATCCTTGGATGCATTTTTTTTCTCTAAATTATAGAGTTCTCCTTTAATCTTTTCCCAACCATAAACCGTAATCCAATAATTAAGTTTTTCACCTGCAGCAGTTTTTGAAATAGGCTTTGACTCCTTCGAAAACAATATAGGATCAATTTTTGACATATAATCAAAAAAACTATCTTCGTCAGTATATTTACAATAATTAGAGTAAGTTTTCAGGATATAGAAAACTTTCTTATCCTCTACATGGTTAATGTCAATAAATCTACCTGCCCCCCGGAAGGATACCAGCCCTGTCATGCGCATTTTTCTGACGAACTCATCAGGATATTCAGATACAATCGATTTCAACTTAAACTTCTTAAACTCACCCAATATCTCTTTTGTACAAATTTTAGCAACGACTTCATCAGAAGGTGTATACCCATATTTTGCTCTTAATTTTACAATTCGTTGATATAGAGTTTCTGCATCATTATCTCTCCAAAATATAACTAGTGGTAATTCTTTATATGAAATGCCACAATTATTATATCTAGAGTCCGCATTGAGTTTTTGTATCACTTGAAGAAGAAGAATCAAAGGAATGTTATCATTCAACTCTCGAACAAAGGGATTACACCGTTGATATTTAGCAAAAGCCTGCATAAAAGCCATTTGCTCATATTGAGGAGTATCCGATGAATGGCGTTCTATCATTCCATCATCCGTAACAGTTATCTCAATACTTTTAGCTAGGTATTCACCCACCTCTGAAAAACAAATAGGCTCATTCATTTTGTATTTCACAAAGCCCAATGTCTTCATTAACTTATACTGAGTATCAAAACGAGAAGGCCATCCCTGAGCGAACCCAGCCTCCTTATGGCCTTTTATATCATCCCATTTTTGCGGATCATTATTATCATATACAGTTTTTGCCTCATTCGAAGTCAACGCCTCCTCTGCAAATTCACCAGTAGAAGTGGTACTCCATTTCTGTTTTACGCTAGCTGGTATTCGTTTCGTAGGACGATAGAGACCAACTGTGAAAATATCTTTTTCCACAGCCTCAATAATTTTTTCCGTCAAAACCTGCCCATTGTACTTGAACAATATATACATAAAATCCTTAAAACGTTCAGGATTTCTTATTGTTGTAGTGAACAACAATGGTTTATATTTTGCTTGCGCCATAATCATTCAATAATTAGTTACTAAAACCTCATTAAATGTTTTAGAAGTATTATCATGATAACTGATATAATTGCTCTTGATTGTATACACGTTATATTTGGCTGACCATTCTAAAAAAATGGAATTAACTTTTCCTTTATAATGTGTCACATTAGAGATAGCAAACTTTATTTTCTCCCCATCTAGGAAATCCAACAAAGCCAGCAAATCTTTCTCCGTCTCTTCATCCCACAATTTATTATACTCACTGAATGTTATCAGATAAGGAGGGTCAAGATACACAAAATCATCCTTTGATAGATGACATGACAATAAGAACTGTCGGAAATCCAAGTTTGACCAAATGATATGTTTTGAGTTGGTTATTGAGAAGTAATCACTTAAAGCATTATACACATTTTTATTGAAATCAACATTGCCGACAGGCAAATTATAATTGCCCTCACGATTGAACCGCAACATTCTGTTGAATCCATAAATGAGCAAGACATATAAATGAAGCATATCATCTTTTTCCCCTTTATTGAAATCAGACCTCATACGGATAAATGCCTCCTTATTATATTTAGCAAAGTATGTCTTTGGAAATTCCTTTTTCAACTTGTCTGGTATTACATCATTCCGATACGAACATGAAAGACCATAGTGGTCAACCAAAGCAAAGAGTTCATCAAAAAACTGATCTTTGTTTTTATTGTGTCCACACAAATATTGATGGATGCCTACCACCCAAGAATCGATGTCATTAAGCAAATAATTCTCAGCCTCAACATTCATGAATACAGAACCACCCCCAACAAAAGGTTCGACAAATGTCCTTATCCTTTTTGGCAAATGAGTCTTAATTTCCCTCATAAGTTTATACTTATCACCCACATAAAAAAGTGGTGACCGAAATATTCCTTTATTTGTCATAACAATAAACCTTTGTAACGAATAACAATTCCTTATGATCTTTAAAATCTGTTTTACCAGCATTAAAGAACTGATAAGCATGCTCTAATATTTTTGTCTCTCCCTTGGTTTCCAAGATACTCCTAATCTCTTCAAGTGTAATCTTATTTTGTGAAGACTTGCTTTTTGAATGATAAGTATTATTATAAGAAACAAAAATATATTTAGCATCCATATTAGATATCAAATCAGCAAATGCATCCCTTGCTCTACAGGAACAATACTCACTCATATTCTCCACTTGCGGTTTCATTGCCACTCCAAACAAAGGCCGTTTGTCCCAATGCACAAGCGTTTCATATACATGGTAAAAACGGCTATACTGTCTTGAATTATAAGGAGGATCAACATAAAAGACGTCCGCTGCTACATGCCGAACCAATTGGTTGGAATCTTCTCGGAATATTCTGACATTATCAAAACAATGCGCATCTATTAATCGCATATTTATATAATGTTCAGGAATAGGCTTTTTAAGATAAGCTTCATAATGACCTATAGTGTTTGAAACTCTATCCATACTATAGATTAAGGAACTTAACAAAATATGGTATTCTTTTTCTGTCAAGTTTCTTTTTCTATCCTCGATATCTTGTCTGATAAAGCCAATTATCTTAGCCAGATCTTTTCCGAAATATTTATCGCCATAATTGAGAGAAAAATAATTGTCTTCAATGTTCTCTGCTTTTAATTGGTTATATTCTGCTATAATTTTCTCCAATTTTACCTTGTCCCAGACTCCATTCGCGAAAAAACCATTATAAATCACATGATTTGAGTACAGAAAGTCATTAACGATGATCTCTCTGTATCTACTAATAGCTTGACTAGACACAGTACCTGTACCTGCAAAAACATCACAAAATGTTTGAGCTTTAGGTGCCTCCTTACTAATAATATCCATAATCCAGTCTATCAGCTTAGTTTTGCTACCAATATACCTTCTACTTTCTATTGAGAATGTATTCATTTCACTGTATACTTCTTCATCTTGCAACATTTACGTTACAAGATAATGTAATAAACTCATGCTTCACAAAGTCTTGAAATATTTGTTTTTCACTAAATATAACAAGACTTTTAAATCGGCACGCAATATTAAAAACAGCAAAACAATGGGCAAAAGATACTTTGCTCATGATTTGCACTATAGCCTTAAACGTAGAACTATCTTATAAGGAATGCGGGTGGCAAACACCTTTCAAATGGACAAAAAGAAGCGTAGGCTTCCCTTATCCATTCTCAGGTATTTGCCGAACCCGCATGTACGATAAGTTCCGCCCACGCTATAGCGCAGACGTTCACCGAACTTATTCATTCGTACATGCATTATTTCAATCTGGCAAATTTCGAGAATGCTCCGAATAAATAGTAAACGTTATTTTACTCTAATATAATTTTATTCTATTTTTCTGTTTCTTATTCTATTATTTAATTTAACATTAATGATAAGCAGACAATCCTCAAAAAAGACTTCTACTCGGATTATTTTGCAAAATTAGCAAAAAAGTTTGGAATGTCCGCATTTCTTAGGGTTAAAACTCTTAAAAAACAATTATAAGAGCTACAATGAGGCTCAAAAGGCTTATTTCCCTAAAGAAAAAGACTAAATAATAGAATATAATCCGGCTGTTACTTTTCAACCTCAGGCTTTATAGGGTATTTATCTCCGCACATCAAATGAAACACGCATGCACAATAGCTGGGCGACATGAGCATAACAGTTGATGTGCAACCGTATATTAGCGTGATGCCATTCAGTGACATGTTGAAAAGTTTGACATCGTGAAACGCGACGTCAAACTTTTTGACCGCCTGCGTAAGGATGAAAACCGAACAGAGCGACTCCAGCAGATGTTTTTCGTCAGCGAAGATTAACTTACACCAGCGCTTTGCTACTGTTCCAACTTTCTTCTTACCTGTTGCTGCCGAGATAAAACCGCGTTTTGCGGTAGCAGGTAGGTTAACTAACAGATTTTCAGTACTATAAGTTTTTTCTCTGTGCATGGAATCCGCTCTCGTTGACGAAGATCATCTGTTGGGTTCGTTCTGTTTGACTTCCATCCTTTCGGTAGCTTCCCGAAACCTTGTTACGGCGTTTCGCCGTATCAAGGTTGTTAACAAGTTGGTCTACAGCGTCATTTGCTCTCTTATATCCCAGTATATTACATACATCTTTAGCACAGAACAAAGGATGTCTGTGATGTGCTGGGGTATAAAAGAGCAAGATATGCTGTAGCTCAGCTAGTTAACCATTTGACGCTGTGAAACACAGCGTCAAACTTTCGGGGCGTTTGCGTAAGGATGGAACTCCATCAAACGCCCATGGTTATTTCAAGTATATCAAGAATTTGTGTGATGCCATTCAGTGACACACCCTCGTTTGAAGATAGATATGCATCTTTTTTCTCTCATCAGTCGGCTATCACCATGCAGAGTCTGAGTACATTTTCTTCGAAGTGCTCCTTGTCGATGGCATTGTTCTTGAGCAGGGAACGGTAGTTGTATACGGTTTGTGGCGAATAAGACAGGATGCCGGCTATCTTTGAACTTTCGGTGATGCCTAATCTTAACAGGGCGCACACACGGAGGATAGGGGGCATTTCTCCATTCTCTTTCAGCTGGATGTGTGCCGATTCTGTAAGCTGCTTGTTCAGCTCGGTTATAAAAGTTGGGTACAGAGACAGGAATGCCTTGTCGAATTCCGTCAGAAACTCCTTGTTCTCCTTCTCTGTATTGGTTGAGGAAGAAAGGAGGCTCAGCAGCTCCTTACTCTGGTTGGCCTTGATCTTTCTTACTGCCAAGGTGCGCAGTTTGCTGTTTCTCTCTATGTTCTTATAGCACAGGTCAATATACACCTTTATCAGTCTCTCGCGCTTCTGATTGGTGTCCTTCAGTTCGTCGTTGATGAGGTGCAACTGGCTGTTGAGAACTTCCATTTTTGCCGATGTAGCCGTGATTTCGTCTTTCTTCTGTTTCAGAAGTTTGTTCTTCTTGCGGATGAACAGACTGCTAAGTCCCACTCCGAGCAAGAGCAGGAAAATGACCGACAATGCGATGTAGAGCATGCTGTTGGTGGCTCTGATGTCATCTGTATAGGCATTGGTAATCATCTGCAATTTGGATGAAATCTCAATGCGGCGCAACCGGTTGTTGTATGCATAAGCATCTTCCAGGGATAGGTTGATGTATTCCTGGGCTTTGTTCAGACTTCTGGTCTTATGTTTGTAGATGAAGAGTGCGATGTTTTGCAGGGCTACGTTTTCTTTTGTGGCAGAAGTGATGTCTGAGATGGCTGCAACCAGCAAGTAATGTTCCGTCAGTTTCTGGTTGTTGGCTTTCTGGTATACTTCGGATAGGGCAAAGGCGGTCATGGCATGGAGACGGCTGTCCGGCTTTTCCATACTCAGTGCTTTTTTGTAGTATAGGATGGTCTTGTTATTGTTGGAATGATTGCTGTAATAGTATAACTCTCCCAGCAGGTAGTAATAGAATGCATCTTTCTTTGGCGACAGTTCTAATGTTTTCTTCAGGTATTCCACTTTCTGCTGGTCGTAAATCTTGCTGAATTCATTGTTCTCACAATAGGTTGACCAGTTGTTGTATAGTCCGTAAAGTGTATAATAGTATTGAAACTGATAGTCAAGCGGATCTTCTTTCTTGGGTTCTATCTTCTGCATGATGTTTTTTGCTTCAGCATAGAATCCACGTGTGATAAGCAGGCTGGTTTGGCTAAGTTGGAATCTTTTATGATATAAGATGTTGTTGCTCTTTTGGGCAAGAACAAGGCCTTTTTTTACGTAAGTCATCGCCGAATCATACTCGTGGGCTTTGTATCCATTGGCGAGTTGCTCGTAAAGCTTGAGCTTGTCCTCGTTGCTGGTTACATACTTGGCACCCTGCTTGATGTCGTTCAGACTTTTCTCTTTTACTTCTACATAATGCGCACGTTTTTCCAGGGCAGCATCCAGCTGTTTGTAGAGCTGGCTGTTGTCTGCTTTTGCGCATAGTGGTAGTAGTATCAGTAGTACGATAGTTATAAAATGTCTCATGTTTCTTATGTTTTAAAGATTCTGCTGCAAAAGTAATAAAAAACTTTCAGAATCTCGCATCTACTAACGTGTTTTTTTAAGAAATCTTTAATTTGCTGATATTCAGCCTGATAAATCGGATAGTAGATAATGGTAATCTACCAAAAACCTACTAATCGCAACAACCTATTGAATTTTGACGTACTTTTGCGGCATCAAACAATTTTAATCGTTATAAACCTATAGATTATGGATAAAAACAACCTTTCAAAGAAAGTAGGTCTGCTGTTAGCAGGATGCTTTATTACTTTTAATGCTCTTGGTCAGACAACCATTAAGGGTCAGGTGGTAGATGCCACAGGTGAACCTGTCATTGGTGCCAGCATTCTGGTGAAAGATACCAAGAATGGTGCAGTGTCCGACTTGGATGGTAACTACAAGCTTGACAATGTTAAGGATGGTTCTGTCCTGGTATTCTCTTATCTGGGCTACCGTACCCAGGAAATTCCTGTAAAGGGAAATCATGTTATCAATGTTTCGCTGAAAGAAAACGACGAGGTGCTCGATGAGGTGGTTGTCGTTGGTTATGCTGTGGGCAGCAAGCGCACGGTGTCGGGTGCTGTCGACCGCATCAAGAAAGAAGATATGAACAAGGGTGTGGTAACCAGTCCTGCCGAGGCCTTGAAGGGTAAGGTTGCGGGTGTTATCATTTCTCAGGCTGGCGGCGATCCTACCAGTTCGCCAAGCATCCGAGTTCGTGGAACCTCTTCTCTTTCAGGTGGTAACGACCCGTTGGTTATCATCGATGGCGTCTTTGCTGATATGACAATGTTCAATTCTCTGGCTCCTGGCGATATTGAGAGTCTCACCATCCTGAAGGATGCTTCTGAGACTGCCCAGTATGGTTCACGTGGTGCTTCCGGTGTCATAGTTGTTACCACAGCCAAGGGCAAGTTGGGCTATTCCAGCCTGAGCTACAATGGCCAGTTTGGTGTCAATACAGTCTATAAGAATCTGGATCTGATGTCGGCTTCAGAATATCGTGAGACTGCCAAGTCTTTGGGTCTGACCTATACCGATATGGGTGGCGATACCAATTTCCTCGAGGAGATTGAGCGCAATGTGGGTCTCACACAGAATCATAACATCTCTTTCTCTTCTGGTACAGACACTTCCAGTCTTCGTGCTTCTCTGGGATTCGTTCTCCGTCAGGGTGCCTTGAAGAATTCTGATATGAAGAATTTTACAGCAAAGCTGGATGGAACCCAGTATCTCTTCGACAAACATCTGAAGCTGGAACTGGGCATATTCGGTTCTCAGCGCAATAGCAATATCCAGTATGATATGCACAAGATGTTCTATTCTGCTACAGCCTATAACCCTACTTATCCTAATGTAAGAAACGACAAGGGCGAATGGGATGAGGATCTGCTTGCCAATGAAGTCTGGAATCCACTGGGATTGCTCGATATTGATGACTTCTACAAGGATGCCTCTGTCAATGTTCATGGCAAGGCAACGGTCAACATCATCGACGGACTCACTGTAAGTGCCTTTGGTTCATACAATTATTGGAACCGTGACAATAAGTTCTATATTCCTAACAATATCCAGATGGGTAAGCTGAACGGTAACGGATGGGCTTATATTGCCAATACCAACCGCAAGGACTATATGGGCAACGTCATGGTGAATTTCTCCAAGGATTTCGGCAAGCATCACATTGATGCCTTGGCTCTGATGGAGGGACAGAAGTACACCTACGACTGGAACTCACAGGAGGCACATGGATTTGATACCAACTACTTCAAGTTCAATAACATGAAGGCTGCTGCCAATGTGAGCTGGGGTAATCTGCAGTCTAACTACACCGAATATACCCTGAGCTCTTATATGGCTCGTGTCAACTATATGCTGGCTGACAAATACATCGCTACCGTCAATGTTCGTACCGATGGTTCTTCTAAGTTGGGTAATGGTCAGAAGTGGGGCTGGTTCCCTTCTGCTTCCTTGGCATGGGTAATCAGCAATGAGCCTTGGATGAAGAAAATCAAGCAGATAGACAATTTAAAGATTCGTGCAGGATATGGTGTGACCGGTAATCAGGATGCCATCGATCCTTATACTTCTCTCGCCCTGATGGAGCCTAATGGTGTAACTACCGTCAACGGCGCAACAAGTACTACTTTTGCGGTTACCTCCAACAGCAACCCTGATCTGAAGTGGGAGGTAAAGAAGACATTTGATGTCGGTTTTGACCTGTCGATGTTCAAGCAGCGTCTCAATGTAACCTTCGATTGGTACACTTCTGAAACATCAGATATGCTTTATACCTATACCGTGCCGGTACCTCCTTTCACTTACGACCGTCTGTTGGCCAATATGGGTACCATGACTAATATGGGATTTGAACTGGCTGTTCGAGGTGACATCATCAAGACAAAGGACTTTACCTTCAATTCCGGTCTGAATTTCTCTTATCAGAAGAACAAGCTGAAGAAGTTGAGCGGTACCTACAAGGGACAGCCTATGACAACGAGCGAGCATATCTCTGTTGCCACCGTAGGTGCGGCTGGTCTGACACATAATAATGGCGTAACCTATCTCATTGAGGGACAGCCTGTAGGTGTATTCTATCTGCCTCACTGCACAGGTATTGATGAGAATGGACAGTATATTATCGAAGACCTTGATGATAATGGTACCATTGATACGGGTGACAGTGGCGACCGCAAGGTTTGCGGACAGGCAATTCCTAAGTACTTCCTCGGCTGGGATATGAGCTTCAAGTACAAGAACTGGGATCTGACTATGCAGTTTAATGGTGCTTTCGGTCATAAGATTTACAATGCCACATCCATGACCTTGAACAATATGAGTAATTTCCCAACCTATAATATCCTGAGCGGTGCACAGCATCTCAATAACGGCAAGGGTATTCATGATGTTCAGATTTCTGACTACTGGCTGGAAAAGGGTGACTATATGAACTTCGAGTACGCTTCTCTGGGCTACACCTTCACCAAGGATATGCTCAAGTGGAAGTTCATCAACAACATTCACCTTGCATTGTCAGTCAACAATATCTGTACCCTCACTGGTTACAAGGGCCTGACTCCAATGATCAACTCAGCAACCATCAGTGGCGACAATCTGGGTGTTGACGACAAGAACATCTATCCTCTGAGCCGTACTTATACTCTGTCGCTCTCAGTGAATTTCTAAATGTTTTCACATAGAATAGATAACAAGTTCTAATTAAGAATTACATTATTAATATATAAAGGATTATAGTTATGAAACAATATATTATAGGCTCGATGCTTCTTTCATCGATATTACTGGCTAGTTGCTCACTGGATGAGACTCCACGAAGCAAGTTTTCTGAGGAGGAGGCTTTCAGTACCTCTAAGCTGGTATATGTAAACACAGTGGCTAACGTATATTCTTCCATCGGAAATGGATTGTATGGAAGCGATGGTGGCTCGGTACACACCTTCCAGGAGTTCTCTTCTGATGCCAGTATGATTCCTGGTCGTCAGGGTGACTGGGTAGATGGTGGAACCTGGCAGAATATCTTCCTCCACAACTTTGAGTCATCTGTAAGCAAGTATAACGATGTGTGGAACAACCTGTATCGTGTCATCGGTCTTGCCAATTCTTCTATCGACCGACTCAACAAGTACCTGGGTGAACATCCGGAGTATGCTGAATATGTATATGAATTGAGAGCCCTTCGTGCAGTCTATTATTACTATGTGATGGATCTCTTCGGACAGGTGCCATTGGTTGTTTCTTCTCAGGTGAGTGCTAACGAGGTGAATCAGTCCAACCGTTCTGATGTCTTCAGGTTTGTCACTTCTGAGTTGGCTGAATGCATTCCTCATCTTTCAGATGGTAAGAGTCAGAACGAGGGTGAATATTATGGCCGTATCACCAAGGCTGTGGCATATATGTGTATGGCTAAGTGTGCCATCAATGCACCGGTCTATACCATCGATGATACCACTCCAACCAGCTACAGTGCCTTTGTAGGAACAGACAAGAGCGGCAAGGCTACTGCCAGCGAGGAGCAGGGAAAGACGGTTTCTGAAATGGGCAAAAATATAAACATCACTTTGGATGGTGAAACTCGCAATGCGTGGGAAACAGCAGTCTATTGTGCTGACCAGATTGCCAGCTTGGGTTACCGCCTGCAGCCTAGCTATGCCGACAACTTCATTGTAGCCAACCAGAATTCCGTGGAGAATATCTGGACCCGCCCGAATGATTGTGTTAACTATAAGATAGAGGATTACAACATCGTGCGCACCCTGCATTATAACCATGGTGGTGCCATCGGTTACCAGGGCTGGAATGGAGCCTGCTCTTCCAAGCAGCAGATGCAGGTATATGGCTATAGAACGGCTAATCCGGACCCTCGTCTGAAACTCAACTTCTATACCGACAAGGATTATATGGAGGAGACAGGAAAAGCTGTAGATGACGGTGCCACTGACAAGCCACTGGAGTATATGCCATTGGCTGTAAAGGTGGATTTCTCTGCTGCCGATGACCCTCATGCCATGAAGTGTGCTGGTGCCAGAATGAAGAAGTATGAGTTTGACAAGTCCACTACCCAGCAGTATAGCTTCAACAACGACCTGGTAATCTGGCGTTATGCCGATGCCTTGCTCCTGAAGGCTGAGGCTGAGTATCGTATGGGTAACAAGGCTGAGGCTCTCACAATTGTCAATGAGGTTCGTGGCCGTGTTGCTGCTACACCTCGTACAGAACTTACGCTCAATGACATTCTGAATGAACGTATGCTGGAACTGGCTTGGGAGGGAGTACGCCGCCAAGACCAGATCAGATTCTGTACCTTTACAGAGCCTACTGCTGACCGCTTCAATGGTGTGACCCACAATGCGTCTGCAGGTGATTACAATGATGATACGCAGGGCTATACCATGGTTTATCCTATCCCTTATGCCGTGCTCAACTTGAACAAGAAACTCAAGCAGAATCCAGGATATACTAAGTAGTCAGTCATAAACTAAAAAGGAAATAATATGAAAAAACTCTTTTTGCTCGCAAGCCTTCTGATGGCTTTTGGCATCTCAGCAGATGCAGGAGACATCACTTCTCCTAACGGACAAATCAAGGTGAACTTCACCTTGGATGGCACTGTGCCTACCTATAGTGTGACCTATCAGGGCAAGACCATCATCAAGCCTAGCCGTCTGGGTTATCAGCTCGCCAAGGGCGGCAAGGATGGCAAGGATCTGCTTTCTGATTTTAGTGTCATCAATGAGAAGACTTCCACTTTCGATGAGACCTGGACTCCTGTTTGGGGAGAGAACAAGTCGATCCGCAATCATTATAATGATATGCTGGTAGAGTTGAAGCAGAATTCTACAGACAGTTATATGAACGTCCGCTTCCGTGTTTATGACGATGGAGTAGGATTGCGCTATGAGTTCCCTCAGAAAGGCAATCTCAACTACTTTACCATCAAGGAAGAGCGTACAGAATTTGTCATGACGGGCGATCATACCGCCTGGTGGATTCCGGGTGATTACGATACCCAGGAGTATGAATACACCAAGACCCGTCTGTCGGGCATCCGTCCAGCCCTGCATGCTGCTGTCAGCAGCAATCTCTCGCAGACTGTCTTTTCAGATACCGGTGTACAGACCTCACTCCAGTTGAAGACTGATGATGGTATCTACATCAACCTGCATGAGGCAGCCCTGGTAGATTATCCAGCCATGCATCTGAACCTGGATGACAAGACCATGACCTTTACCTCTTGGCTTACCCCTGATGCACAGGGTATGAAGGGATATATGCAGACTCCGTTCAAGAGCCCTTGGCGTACGATGGTCATTACAGATGATGCCCGCAAGGTGTTGTCTTCCAACCTGATTCTCAATCTCAATGAGCCTTGCAAGATCAAGGATACCTCCTGGATTCATCCTGTGAAGTACGTGGGTGTATGGTGGGAGATGATTTCCGGTAAGGGTGAGTGGGCTTATACCCATGATTATCCTACCGTGAAGTTGGATGGAACCGACTATGTACATGCCAAGCCATCGGGCAAGCATTCTGCCAACAATGCCAATGTGCGCCGTTACATCGACTTCGCTGCAGCCCATGGTTTCGATGCTGTCCTGGTAGAAGGATGGAACATCGGTTGGGAAGACTGGAGTGGCTATATGAAGGAAAAGGTATTCGATTTCCTGACTCCATATCCTGATTTCGACATCAAGGCGCTCAATGAGTATGCGCATTCCAAGGGAGTGAAGCTCATCATGCATCATGAGACCTCCTCTTCTGTAATGAACTACGAGAAGTATATGGACAGAGCTTATCAGTTGATGAAGGATTATGGCTACGATGCTGTGAAGAGCGGTTATGTGGGCAACATCATCCCTCGTGGCGAGCATCACTACAGTCAGTTGGAAATCAATCACTATCAGCATGCCGTAACCCGTGCTGCCGATTATCACATCATGGTAAATGCCCATGAGGCTGTGCGTCCTACCGGTCTCTGCCGCACTTATCCTAACCTGATTGGCAACGAGAGTGCTCGCGGTACTGAATATCAGGCTTTCGGAGGTACCAAACCTGGACATACCGCCATCTTGCCTTTCACCCGTCTGCAGGGTGGTCCGATGGATTATACACCGGGTATCTTTGAAATGGATTGCGCCAATGGTTCTCATTGCAACTCTACCATCTGCGGTCAGTTGGCACTCTATGTAACGATGTACAGTCCGTTGCAGATGGCTGCCGATTTCCCTGAGAATTACGAGAAGCACATGGATGCCTTCCAGTTTATCAAGGATGTGGCTGTAGATTGGGACAAGTCTATCTATCTGGAGGCTGAACCAATGGAGTATATCACCGCTGCCCGCAAGGCAAAGGGTTCTGATAACTGGTTTGTCGGTGGCGTTACGGGCATGAAGGCTCATCAGTCTACCGTAAAGCTCGATTTCCTCGAGAAGGGAAAGAAGTATGTGGCTACCATCTATCAGGATGCAAAGAATGCCAACTACAAGACCAATCCGCAGGCTTATGTCATCACCAAGAAGACTGTAACCAGCAAGTCTGTCTTGAAGTTGAACTCCGTTGCAGGTGGCGGATTTGCAATTAGCCTTCTTGCACAATAAAATGCAGGATTTTAAGTTGTTATGAGAGAGATTTTTCTTGAATGAATAATGATGCTCATGAAAAGAATGAATAAAATGTTGTTGGTTGCTGCCTTGGCGGCAACCACACTTTCTGCTCAGGCAGAACAGAAGAAGGGACCGGCTTGGTTGAGTGATGCACTTTTCTATCAGATTTATCCATCTTCCTATATGGATACTGATGGCAATGGTATTGGCGATTTGCCGGGTATCACTTCCAAGTTGGATTACATCAAGTCGCTGGGTGTGAACGCCCTCTGGCTCAATCCGATCTTTGAGTCGGGATGGTTTGATGGTGGCTATGATGTCATCGATTTCTACAAGGTGGATCCTCGATTCGGTACCAATACCGATTTGGTTACATTGGTCAATGAGGCCCATAAGCGTGGCATGAAGGTTTGTCTCGACCTGGTGGCAGGACATTCCAGCACCAAGTGTGCCTGGTTTAAGGAGTCTTCCGAGAAAGATCCAAACCAGCGTTACAGCGACTATTATATCTGGATGAACGATATTCCTGAGAGCGAGAAGAAAGAAATAGAAGCCCGTCATCAGGAGGCAAGTCCGGAGTCTAGTACCCGAGGCAGATATGTGGAGGCGAATGCTCCTCGTGCCAAGTATTATGAGAAGAATTTCTTCGAGTGCCAGCCAGCCTTGAACTATGGCTTTGCTCATCCAGACCCAAATCATCCTTGGGAGCAGAGCGTAGATGCGCCTGGACCACAGGCTGTTCGCAGGGAGATACGTAACATCATGGCTTTCTGGTTTGATAAGGGTGTGGATGGATTCCGTGTTGATATGGCGTCATCGCTCATCAAGAACGACCCTGACAAGAAGGAGGTTTCCAAACTCTGGAATGAGATGCGTGCATGGAAGGACAAGTATTATCCTGAGACCGTCCTGATTTCAGAGTGGGCTAATCCGCAGCAAGCTATTCCTGCCGGCTTCAACATCGATTTCTACATCCATTTCGGTCTTAAGGGCTATGCTTCTCTGTTCTTTGACCGCAAGACTCCATGGGGCAAGTGGGAGCAGAGCTATCAGAACTGCTATTTCGACAAGCAGGGCAAGGGTTCGCTTAAGGAATTTAGCGAGAACTATACCAAGGCTTTCAATGCCACCAAGAATCTCGGCTACATCGCTGTTCCATCTGCCAACCACGATTACCAGCGTCCTAACATCGGTACCCGCAATACGTCAGACCAGCTGAAGGTGGCGATGACCTTCTTCCTCACCATGCCAGGTGTTCCATTTATCTATTATGGTGATGAGATTGGTATGAAGTATCAGATGAATCTCCCTAATAAGGAGGGTAGCAATGAGCGCTCTGGTACACGCACTCCGATGCAGTGGACCAAGGGCAAGAATGCCGGCTTCTCAACGAGTGCGCCTGATAAACTCTACTTCCCTGTAGATACGGAAAACGGAAAGTTGACCGTTGAGGCTCAGCAGGGAGATCAGAATTCTCTGTTGTCATATACCCGTAAGCTGACCGCTTTGCGTCATTCAGCCAAGGCTCTTGACAATGAGGGAGATTGGAAGCTCCTGAACCAGAAGGGGCAGGAATATCCGATGGTATATGAGCGCACTTTGGGTGATGAGAAGTATGTTGTTGTCGTGAATCCTGGTGCCAAGGCTGCCTCTCTCAACATCACCTCTGTAGGTGGCAAGGCAGTTTCTGTTCTTTCTATAGGCAAGGTTGTATATAAATCAGGCAAGAAGACCGATGCTATCAAGGCTTCAGGCATTAGTGCCGCCGTATTCAAGGTGGCTAAGTAACCTGTGAACATGATTATTGCTAGCTTTATAAAATATCAGAATCCGCATGGATTTTAAGGAAGAATAAGAAAGAATACGAAAAGATAATCCGAAACAGAAGCGTTGTCAGCTATCTGTTTCGGATTTTTTTGTATAGTTTCCTTACTCCTTTATCTCTTTCATGTTTGCAGGATTATAGGGAGTCAACTGCTGCATCTCCTGCTCTGTTGCTTCAGGCAAGGAAGGTATCTTGTTTCTGATGCAGAAATCGGTAATGGCGGCAGCTGATTCTTTGGGAGTAGAAGAATCCGGTTTGATGGATTGCTTCTTTTCTACATACTCCTTTTCCGTGATATATAGTTCGGTAATCACATGGATGAGTTGCTGCTGCTTGTCTTTCTTGTGAGAGAAAAGATAGCTGTTGTCAGATTTCTGGAAGAGCAGGTCCTTGAAGGAATAGTAATCTTCAGGACTTATCTGATAGGCTTCCACCACATGGTCGTAGATATCTGTCTGGGTATAACCGAAAAGCTGGTGTGTCAGATTCTTGTAGGTAGGAAGCTGGTTGATTTCTATCTGACAGATGTTCCGGGTGCTGTCCGTTTGAATACTGCCTATTGTCTGCTGATTGAGCAGGACGAGTTGAGAGCCCAGAGAATCTTTCAGCTGATATTTCTTTCGATATTGCTCAATAAGTGTCTTCTCTTCCGGCCAAGGTCGGAAGGTTCCTTTGTCGCTGACCATGAATGCTCGCTTTTTGTCTTCGGAAACGAGTCGGCTGTTGTGAAGATTTCTTTTGGAATAGGCATTGAGATCCGTCTTTCCATTCTTCAGGTTGATGTAATACTCCACGATGCCGTCGTTGAAGTATTTCATTACAGAGTCGTTGGTCTGGTAACTGCGATAATATCCCTTGAGTCTGATGAAGTGAGGACGGTTCCCTGTTACGTTCACATCCTCCAGTTTCTGTATTTTTGTGATATGTCTAGGCATCTTCTCTTCCTTGTTCTGTGCCATGAGACTGGTAGAAAGGAAGAGGAATAGCACAAACAGATATTTCATATAATGATGATGTTTCATATTGATGATGCTTTAAAAAACTACTTAATGATGTGTTTATATGAGCTGTTGCTTCTACAGGGAAGCTGCGCAGTTCTTCCTCAACCACATCCCGAAGAAGCGGTCGTAGATGATATAGCTGCCATTGTACTTGTAGATGAATTCTCTATTGATCAGCGTCTTGAGAGCAAGACTCACGCTGCTGGCAGCAGGCAAGTTGTGGCGGCTGATGAAATCCTGCGAAAGAATGGAGGTGACAGCCTTATCCTGGGCAATGGCAGATAGAAGGGCTGCCTGATTGTCAGTAAGGGAATCGTAGTAATTCACGAATGCCACTTCCTGCTCGTTCACCAGTTCCAGGGTTACATCATCAATTTCCGCTGTCGTAATTTCCTTTCCGTTCTGATAGAGGCGGTTCAGAATATCCTGGATATACCAGGTTTGACCATCCACCTTATTATATAGATAGGCAAAGGTATCAGGATCCATGGTCAGATTCCGGGTCCCCATCCATCTGTTGGCAAAATGATGATACTCATCCTGGTTGATGAGAGGAAGGTTGAGAATTTGCGAACTTTGATAGAATGGGCGCTTTGCCGACAGGAACATGTCGGTCATCATGTGCTGCTTACTGCCTGCAAAGATGAAATATACATTCGGCAAGAACTGGATATAGGAGCGCAGCAGGGCCTCTGTGCCATCTTCGGGATATTCGGCTATCTGCTGGAACTCGTCGATGGCAATATAGATTCGTTTCTCCGATTGTTTCAGATACTCGAAGATATGTTTGAGAGAATCCTCGCTCTGGCTTGGTGAAACCGTAATTGAGAACGTAGGGATTCCCGTCATCTCATCAAACGACATCGTAGGTTTGTAGCCGGCAAAGAAAGTGGTAATCTTGCGCATGGCAGTTTGTGAGAAAGGATCAACCTTCCCGATAACCGTCTTTGCCAATAATAGGATGAATTGGCTCAGATTTCTTGTGGCATTGATGTCGAGATAGAAACAATACGTTTCAGGCTCCTGCTTACTGATGTTCTCAAAGACATGGTGTATGAGTCCCGTCTTTCCGATGCGTCGGGGAGAGATGAGCACGATGTTACGCTCATTCTGCAAAGCCTTCATGATGACTTCCGTCTCTTTCTTGCGGTCGCAGAAGTATTCTGCTCCCTTATATCCGTAGATAACAAATGGGTTATTCAGCAGTTCCATAACGTTTTATATCTATTCCATGTTTTATGTTACATGTTTTATAAAATGCAAAGATACTACTTTTTATGTAACTATCGCCACTTCTTTTCCTAATAATTTTTAAAACGTGCATTTTGACAGTGCTTATCCATCAAAAATTCCCTCCGTAAGTATATTAGCTTCATCAGGCAACGAAACTACTTTCAATGCCTGATGAAGCTAACTTCGTTTTTGGGGGCTACAACACAACACATCATAGGAATGGTACCATGAATATGGGAAGACATGTTACACCTTTGTCCTTGCGAAAATCCTTTGTGTAAATAAGATATTTATCAGATATACGTGAAGAGAACTTTTTGCAAAAAAGATCTATGGATGTATGTGTCGCATACCCCGAAGATTTCACTTCCAATGGACACACCTTGTTGCCTCTGCTCAGCAGAAAATCTATTTCGTAATTATGATTAGATGTCTCAGATGCAAATGTATAATAGAATAACTTGTTTCCGGATGCAGTTAACATCTGAGCAACAATATTTTCAAAAACATATCCTAAGTTTGCATTTAACTTGTCACTAAGCAACTTTTCATAAATCACGTTTTCTGTAGCCTTCTTATCCATAAACATGGAAGTCACAAACAAACCAGTATCATGTAGATAGAGCTTAAATTTCTCAAGATTCTTAGTCAGAGACATACCTACGTTCGGATCATCTGCATGATATGCAACATTCACAATCATAGAGTTTTTTATATCTTCCAATACTGGAAGAATGTTTTCTGCTCTTTGATTTTCTATTACCGAACTTACCTGATAGCGACTTCCGCCATGAGAAAGCTGTGCAGGTATATTGTTGAAAAGTAACGAGGCACGACCTGTGGAATCTATTTTACGCAAGTCTGCATCGTAGAGACTTATGATAGAACGCTTCATCTCGTCGACATCAGCAAAATTATTCGTCCTGATATATTCTGATACAACTTGTGGCATACCACCTATCAACATATAGAGTCTGAAATCGCGCAAGGATTGTCTGACGACCGCATCTCCAAGAGCTCTTTGTGTTTCAAAACACTGTTTGAACAAAGGAATACTGACATCGTCTCCCAAAGCCCATCTAAATTCCTCATAGTCCATAGGAAACATTTCTATCGTAGTTTCTTCGCTCGGTATCAAAATTCCTTCTGTAAACTTGCGAATGCCTATAAGCGAACCTGTTTCAATGTAATCATAGCGTCCGTCTGCAACCAAATACTTGATTGCCTGGCGTGCTTTAGGAGCAAGCTGTACTTCATCAAAAATAATAACAGACTTACGCTCTATAAGCTTTACCTTATAGATCATCTGTAGTTGCAGGAATATAAAATCCAAATCTGATAAGTCATCAAACAAGTCGATAACTCGTTTGGATGCCTGTCCGAAGTCTATTAGAATATATGATTCATATTCGTTCCTGGCAAATTCCTCTGCTACTGTTGATTTGCCTACACGTCTAGCACCTTTTATCATCAAAGCACGTCTGCCTCCAGTGTTTTCTTTCCATAAACGTAACTGGCTGTAAATCTTCCTTTTAAATGTATTCATATGCAAAATCCCCATTTTTATTTGCTGCAAAGTTAGCAAAATCCCCAAATTCAAACAAGTAAATACTTGCAAAATCCCCTATTTTAGTTTTTGTTAACTAAAATAGGAGGCACTACTGAGCTCCTTCGGCCTATCTACAGAGAAAATGACGGATGCTTTGCCTTTGCTTTACCAGAGCGGTTACCTGACCATCTAGAAGTATGAGCCGATGTTTTAAGGATGAATAAGAAAGAATACGAAAAGATAATCCGAAACAGAAGCTTTGACAGCTATCTGTTTCGGATTTTGCATTTCCATAATGTTTTATATCTATTTCATGTTTTACGTTACATGTTTTATGTAATGCCTCAACCATACTGGGCGAAATCTGTTATTATTTAGGTTAAATCCGTAATTAAGTAAACGATTTCATATAAATATAATATAGAATCGTGTGGTTATTGCTTTTCTTTTTGTATCTTTGCAGCCGTTTGGTAATTGTGAGTACCAAATCATACATAAAGGAAAAAAGAATATCTAATAATAAATAAAAAGTAATGACAACACTTACAATTTCTATTATTGTCGTTTTCGTGCTCGGCTATGCACTCATAGCTACCGAAAGCTTGACTAAGGTAAACAAGGCTGCAATTGCCCTGTTGATGTTGGTAGGTTGTTGGACCCTCTATATGGTGGATCCAATGCAGTATCTCCAGTTGATGCACCCTGATTATACAGGCGGCGCTGCTGGAATGGTGGAGAAGGTGACCGGAATCATCCAGGAACATCTGGGCGATACCGCCACAACACTCTTCTTCCTGATGGGTGCGATGACCATCGTGGAAATCGTTGACCAGAACGGTGGATTCAACTGGGTTCGCAAGGTGATGAAGACCAAGTCGAAGCGTGCGCTCCTCTGGCGTATCGCTGTCCTTACCTTCATCCTCTCGGCTATCCTCGACAATCTGACCACCAGTATCGTGATGATCATGATTCTCCGAAAGCTCGTCACCGACCACAAGGACCGCATGATTTATGCATCCCTCGTCATCATCGCAGCCAATTCGGGTGGTGCTTTCTCACCAATCGGCGATGTTACCACCATCATGCTCTGGAACAAGGGATTGATTACTGCAGCCGGCGTTATCGCCGAAATCTTCATCCCGTCTGTGGTTTCCATGGTGATTCCAGCCCTCATCCTTCAGACCATGTTGAAGGGCGAACTCTTGATGCCTGAGGTTTCTGCCCAGCAGAATGCATCGGTCAGCGATTTCACCGAAGGTCAGCGCAAGGCTGTGTTCTGGTTGGGAGTAGGCGGTTTGATCTTCGTTCCTATCTTCAAGAGTATCACCCACTTGCCTCCATTCGTAGGAATCCTCCTGGTATTGGGCGTTCTCTGGACTGCTACCGAAGTTTTCTATCGCGGTTTGCATCGTGGAGCTGATGCCGAGGGCACTCAGAAGCGAGTAACCAAGTTGCTTTCTCGTGTTGATATGAGTACCATCCTCTTCTTCCTCGGAATCCTGATGGCAGTATCCTGCCTGGCTGAAATTGGTGTGTTGACTGCTTTGGGTCAGGGTTTGAACGTCGTATTCGATGGCAACCACTACCTGGTTACTGGTATCATCGGTGTGCTTTCAAGTATTGTTGACAATGTGCCTCTGGTAGCCGGATGTATGGGAATGTATCCTGTGGCTGCCGCTGGTGATATGGCTGTGGATGGCGTCTTCTGGCAGTTGCTGGCCTACTGTGCCGGTGTCGGTGGTTCTATGCTGATTATCGGTAGTGCCGCTGGTGTGGTAGTAATGGGCTTGGAGAAGATTACCTTCGGCTGGTATATGAAACACATCTCCTGGATAGCTTTCGTAGGTTACATCGCAGGTATCGTTTGCTACTGGTTCATCCGTACCTTCCTTTATGCTATCTAAAGGATAAGCATTTTCAGATGTAAACCCCACACGCCCTGAAAGGGCAGAAGCTCCTAGCCCAGGGCAGCGCCCTGGGTAATGATGGATGCAAGCCTGTCGCCCTGTAAGGGCAAAAGCTTTCTCTCTTACGTGAAAAAGTTTTTTTTGAGAAAAAGTCTCAATGTCTCATTTTTTATTGAAAATACCGACTTAAAGACTTGATAAATAATAAGATAAAGAGAATGAGACTTCTCGGTTTTGATGCCGAGAAGTCTCATTAAAGTCTCATAGAAGTCTCATTATTTCACTTTTTCTTTACAAGATACTTCATCCCATCTGCAAATCTCTTATGTTTTAACTCACTCATATTCGCCAGTTTTCTGCCGAATCCCATCAAACTGTTCACCTTGAGCGATGAACCTATCTGCTTTTTCAGATAGTCGAAAATCTCGGCAGCAGTCAGATATTCACCCTCTTTCTCATTCTCAACCAAATCAAAATAGAGCTGGAAATACTGGTCTATCGGCTCAGCCACCTCAAACTGGCAGTTGTTTTTCATGATTAACTTCACCTGTTCCGCATCAAAATAACTCTTTTCGCCATTGTGCAAGGCGGTCAGCGCCTGGGCGAAAAGCTGCTGATAGTTCGGACGCAAGCTCACATCGATAGGCCCCGTCAGTTCCACACCGATGAATCTTCGGTTGCCGGATGGATCGGTGAGAATATCCGTGATGTTGCTCGTGGCGATGAACGAGGCGAGACGAGGAAATTCCATGACATGACTGCCATACGGAGGCTTGTATTTCAGCGTAGGCAACTGGATGAGGTTCTTCAGAAATCCCTGCTGCACCTGTGGCGAAATCTGGTTGAACTCATCGAGATTGATGACCATAAACTGCGCCATCGCCTGATAAACCTGACGTTTTTCTGACAGAATCAGATTATCGCTATATCCCCATTGCAGCTCCGGTGGTAACAGCCGGCGACAGAAAGTACTCTTGTTGTAACCCTGCTTGGAAATGAGAAGCGGAGCCACCGAGTTGCCATACTGGCGATGGGTAAAGCCGCGCCACTGGTCAACCATGCCCAGAAACCAGGTGTAGAACCAGTCTGCCCAGTAAGGATTGTTGGTAGGAACCGTACGAGCCAAGGCACGTATATGGTCCTTTCCGTCCCATTTGTCGTAGCATTGGAAGAGATATTCATCTATCGGATTATAATTCTTGATATAATCAGACTCCAGAAAATTCCTGACATCCTTGATGCTCACCCGGATATCAGCGAGCTGCACCTCCAGCGTCATGCGCTTCTGCACTCTCGGATCCACAGGCTGGAAACCATACCACCCCTTCTCCTTCGGCATGTATTCCACGAATTTCATCACCGTGTTGTATCTGAAGTTATATTTACTTTTCAGCAGCTGCATCATGCTCATGATATTCTCGCGAACGCTGTTCTTGTCAACTTTCTTTTCTTCTTCCGAAGTATCGGAACCAGGATTCATCTGCTGATTATCTTCCGTGTTGAAAGCCTGGTTCTGAGGGTGCATGTTGCTGTCAATTTTCATCGCTACCGCCTTACTGTTGAAATAAGGTTTCGCATCAAGCGTCATCATAAAACTGTTGTGCATCGAAGGCTCAAAAGACAGGTTTGCGCCCGCTTCTATAGAAGGTTTCGGTCCGTCTGTGAGCACCGAAGCCTTGGCTATCGCCTGATATACAGGCAAAATCTGCTGATAAGCGATGCGGTACAGTCGTTCGGCATCCGCCTCCTCAGCAGGCAGCAAATCATCTTCATTGCAGAATTTTACCAATACGATAACCGACTTACCATCAGCACCTTCCAGTGCAGCAAAGGTAGAAGGCAGCATGGCAACCGAGCGCTTCACGCCCTCCACGCCGTCTGCATCTGTGATGTTTCCGAATTTCAGCAGTAGGATACCGTTGCACGCCTTCATCTTCAGGTTGTTGTTTTCGTCTTTGGCGAATTCTGCAGCGGGGTAGATGTGCATCCATGTTGGCATATCCTTGTAATATTCGTAGCCGCTTTCCATATAGGTCACGTATTCGCGGAAATGGGTAACAGTAAGTCTGCTGTCATCTTTTGCGATACGTTGCAGCAACTTCTCCATTGTCTTGGTGCTGACGAGGAGCTGCTTCTTGTTGTTTGTATGAACGATTGTTACCTTCATTGAATATATTGATTAGGATGTTTGTTTGTTAACTATTAACTGTTAACTATAAACTCTTGTTTGCGTTGCCCAAAGTTTGGTTGATAAATTGGGCACTCGTTTCCCGTTGTACGGGCAATGGTTGCCCGTCACGTGTTCTCTAGTTGCCCGTCACGTGTTCACCGGTAGCCCGTCACGTGTTCTCTATGGGACCGCTTAAATGGCATGGCTGGAACATCTGGAGGGCAGAGAAAAAGATTAGCTTTTAGTGAAATCAATCTCTTCTGAGAAATGGTCGAATTCAACATCTTTATATCCGTATCTGGCGAAGAGCTGTTTGATATATGCCTGTTGTTCCGGCAGGAGTTTCAGTTGTCCCAGTTTGTAACGGTAGTATTGTCCTTTGCTGCCGAGGTAGTCTCTCATTTCGGCGCGCAGTGCAGGAGCGTCTTTCACTTTCATTTCGGCAAAGAGTTTGTCGAATCCCCATGCCATTTTCACGACACGCAGCGGAGCGAAGTACTTGCATTCTCCTTTTTTCAGGGCATTTGGGAAGATGGCATCCCCTCTATCAGTCTTCTCGTTTTTGTAGAGACCGGATAGATAGTGGATACATTTGTTTTTCATCGGACATGGTTCGGTGAAACAGTAGGTGATGTTGCTAGGTACGTTTCCGTACTCAAAAGCCTTTTTCAGTAATTCCTTTTCATCCATGTTTCTTAAGTATTAAGAATAAAACATTCTGTTTTACTAAACGCAAAAACATCCTGTTTATTGCCTTAAAAATGCTATTATTATCACTTCATAAAGCATTTTTTTTCGATGCAAGCAAGAAATCATGATACTTCTCGCTATTTTATGATACTTCCATGATACTTTTCTCTTCATTTTCAGAGAAGTCTCATTCGTGAAAAAGCGCTGTGTATTAAAGATATAAGTCTTATTCTACACCGAAAAATGAGACTTTGATACTTTTTTCGAGAAAAAAAATTTATACGTGCGTATATTTGTTGGTTCTTTGTCGCTTGCGTACTTCTTTCTAATGTTGGAAGAATCATGCTCAGCAGATAGCTCTCCTTTTTACTATTGTGTCCCCTCACACAACTTTTTTCGAAACTTTTTTGCTAAAAGTTTTGTTGTTTCGATAATAATTGTTACTTTTGCGGTGTCATACCTTGCTGAAAGCTCCAGATGGGCAAAGGCGGGGTGGACATATATACATAAAGGCGTAACTGTACGCTTTGGTTTTGACGTATCTGAATCTCGCAAATTCAATCTATCTGTCAAAAACAAAGCAACGGGAACGCCTCATGGGGTGTATCATATATACAGCCCTTATTAGCTCGTGGCATTTTTGCAATGAGCTGGGAGGGTGTACTATATACTTACATCGGCGTGGGGCTTTCAGCGTTGCTCGTTTCGGCAGATAGGGCAATGCGAGAGCCTAGATACGTGGAACGAGCGGCAGACTGGCTCCACGTTTTTTGTATATGTAACCTACTAATATAAACTTACCAAAATGGGGCCTTTTGGATAAAAATGATATTTATGCAAAATAAGGCTAAAATTATAATACCTTTAGTTGTATTATTGATAGTTATTGTTGCTATAGTAACATGTACGGGAAATAGTAGTATTTTCGTGCAATGGGAACCTGTTGCTATTCAAAATAGTAATAATTATGTAAAAATGAAAGTTTACATAGAAAACTCTGGTAGTATGGATGGATATATGAGACAAAAATCAGAGTTCAAAGATGCTGTGAAAAGTTATGTAAATGCCCTTGACTTGCAAGTGGATACTACAGAATTATATTATATCAATACACAGATTTCTTCTTTTAAAGCAGATATAGCTAATTTAGAGGAGGCTTTAAATCCTGCGAGTTTTGCAAAATGTGCAGGCAGTAGAAGTAATTCTGATATTGCAGATATGTTAAACAATATTGTAATGCAAACGGGGGATAATAGTGTATCTATGTTTATTTCTGATTGCATATTGGATGTGCCTCAAGGTGATGCTGTTAATTTCTTTGGGGTAAAACAGACTAATGTAACTCGTTCTTTTATTAAAGCATTACGTAAACATCCAAAGTTAGGAGTCGAAATCATAAGATTATCTTCTACTTATCAAGGAATGTATTATTATTCTAATGGGTGTGAACCTATTAATTCAAAACGACCTTACTATATTTGGATGATAGGTAACAAAGAATTGTTGGGCAAATTAAATAAGAAGGTTCCTTTGGTAACCATACAACATGGTTATGACTATTATGCAGCATTTTCTTCGACAACTAATGTGCCTTTCGATATTGCAACTTCATTAAAGAAACACCTGATAAAGGGTAATCTTAATGCCAAAGGTCAGTATGTCTTTGAATTTATGGTTGATATGTCAGAAACTCTTCAAGAAGAAACTACATTGATGTCTTCAAGAAATTATGTATCCAGAACAGGTAAAAATGTTAGTGTAAGTAGTGTAGAGAAAGTTAAACAAGGTTCTGGATACACTCACATTTTAACATTGGCAATTTCAAAAAATACCAAGCCTTGTTCTGAAACCATTTCCTTTGCACCTCCAGCTATGCCAACTTGGGTAGATGAGGTAAATGATGATAGTGGTAGCGATATTCGTAAAAATATGAATAAAACAACTGGCATCAAATACTTGATAAAGGGAGTAAGTGATGCATACAAGGATAATACAAACTTGGCTACAATCGATTTTAGAATTAAAAACAATTAAAACTTTTATATTATGGGAGAATTCTTTGGCAGTGTTTATTGCTGGTTCGAAGATGTATTCGGACTTGAATTGGCTAATTACCTTTGGGGTAATCTGTCTCCAGACCAACAGACAAACATGTATGTGCCTATAGGCTTTACAATGTTGGCTGTTTCGTTGCTGGTTTGCTTGTTGTACTATTATATTATTGACCATCCTAAATTGGCAAAATGGTGGGGTTGGCTGATATTTTTAGGTAGTAATGCAGCTGTAAACTTTTTGATAGGATGGCAATGGGTACTTAGCCATAACTATCTAGGTTATATGGTAGGTATAGATCCTTCTACTAAAAAGGATTATGATTTAAATATCTCTGATGGGGATATGTTGTGTTTTGGTTTTGCTAATATGTTGTTGGCAATCTTGGTATTTTGTTTGTTGACTTTATTAATGAAGTGGGGAAGTAAAAATACTTCTAATTCCCCATTCTAACAGTTTTTAATATGGCTAAATTATATATTTTTGGTATAGGTGGAACGGGAGCACGAGTGCTCCGTTCCTTGACAATGATGTTGGCTTCAGGTGTACAACTTGGGCAAGACGAGATTGTGCCAATTTTTATTGACCCAGACGAATCGAATGCTGATTTGTCAAGAACTGTGGATTTAATGAATTTATATTCACGAATTAGACAAAATCTAACATTTGCCTCTTCTAATAATAATAAATTCTTTAGAACTTCTATCAATCAGGAACTTCCTGGCTTTAGATTGCAGATTAAAGATACAGATGATAAGAGCTTCCAGAAATTTATGGATGTTTCTACAATGAGTAGAGAGAATCAAGCTATGGTGAAGTTGCTCTTTTCTGAAAAGAATCTCAAATCGAAGATGGATGTTGGTTTCAAGGGAAACCCAAATATTGGAAGTGTTGTCCTAAATCAGATTGTTAACTCTGACGATTTTGATACTTTTGCAAATGGTTTTTCTGCAGGTGATAAAATATTTATTATTAGCTCTATTTTTGGAGGAACAGGAGCAAGTGGATTTCCGCTCTTGTTAAAAACATTGAGAACTGGTAATTCTTTTCCGAATTTTCAGACAATCAATGATGCGGAGATTGGAGCGGTAACAATATTGCCTTACTTTAAGCTTAAGCCAAGTGATGAAAGCGAGATAGATTCTTCAACTTTTATTTCTAAGACAAAGTCTGCTTTGGCTTATTATGAGGATAATATTAGTAAGAATAATCAGATAAATGCTCTTTATTATTTGGGTGATGATGTTCAAAACATTTATGAAAATTACGAGGGTGGAGTAGAACAGAAGAATGATGCTCATCTAATAGAGTTTTTGGCAGCAACTGCTATTGTTGATTTTAGTAAGAATTCATATCCAACAACGGTAAACAAGGAGCTGGGTATAAAAGAAGAGGGCGATACCGTATCTTTCAATTCGTTCTATGAAGGAATTACTGAAATGGTAAGATGCCCATTGACTCAATTTGTGCTAATGTCAAATTGCTTCGTGCATCGTTGGAATACAATTAGTACAAGTGAATTGGCTGCAAATGGAAAAGTTTCTGGTTTTAACGAGGATTTGTATCGTTCTCAGTTTGTCGGTAGCTTGAAGGAATTTCAGGGTAGATTCTTGGCTTGGCTCACTGAAATGAAGGACAATAAGAGATCATTAGACTTGTTTAACTTAAAATGTGTAGACAAGCCTTTTGATGTTGTTACGAATGTCACTCCTCGTAAAGTTACAAGTTTGAAGTCCAACTACAGTTTGTTTATTGACCGAATCAATGGGCAAGTTGGTAAACTGGGAAGTAAGGATGTCAAGGATAAGCTTATCGAGATTTATTATTTAGCAACAAAGCAATTAGCAAAAGAAAAATTTGATTTTTAGTTATGTCAAAGGTTTTTAGATTATATAAAAATGGTGATAATACTTTCACCGATTGGCATGAGAGTGCTTCTTTTCCATACAGTTCTGAGAATCGAGATGGAAAGAATGGTATAGATGATCCTGATGGGGCTTCTTCAAAGAATGAAATTACATCAATTCCTTCTCCATTTGCCCGAATAGATCTGGTAAAGACAGCTTTTGTGCGTGTTTGTCAACCTGATGTGAACACCAAGATAATTAATCTTGATGGAAATACTATTTTCCATAAGATGGTATCTGATACGCTTGATGTTGGTGAGATATTTTTTAATATAGATAAATATTCTGATAAAATTGAAATTGTAAAATGGGATTCTGTAGCTATGATTTCTTTGTTGGAGAATTCCGATAAGGAAGGTCATCGCTATTTAGCAGATGCGCTGCGAAAGTACATGGTGTCTGATGCTAAGGCTTATAATTTTAATCAATTACAGGATATCTATATCTTGAATTATAAGAATGGTTTGAATGAATTGGATATAATTGGTGCAACATCGCCAAGAACTATATTCTTTTGTACGGCTAATAGACTTGAGGATGTTTCCAAAGAGATCAATTTTGGACAGGATAGACCTTTTGACTCTGATTTTCAACCATTATATAAGCGTGATAAAGATTATATTAAAGCTTGGTTTGTTTTGGCTAAATCAATTCCAAATTTTGCTGACTTATTTCCTGAAGTGTATGAATACCTTCAGATGACATTGAAAAAGTTGGATGTGAACTTCAGAAATGAGTTAAAGGGCTTAACAAGCTCAGACCCTTTGGCTAAGAGTAATGTTCAAGTCTCTGTAAATCAGCAGACAAATATTGTAGAGGTGTTAGGTTATCCGATACTGAAGAAGTTGAATGAGCCAATAAAGGGCAGCGACTTTGAGATTGTTTCTAAGGTTAAGTTGGAACAGATGCCTTTGGTGCTCCCTGTGGAATCGGGTAATATGTATGCAAATCTTCATTACACTACAGCTTTGTGGGGTAAGGATAATCGTGCTAGTTATTTTGATAAGCAGGATGATTTAAATCAGAGACGTTTGCCAAATGACGGAACCATTTATCCTTATTTGACGATTGGTGATTTCTTGGAAGATACAATCATTCAAGTTCCTCATAGTTTGAACAAAAAAAGTTTCTTTGATGGAAATTACGATGGAACTCCTAATGTTGAAAAAAGCTACTTGTTGCCATTAAAGAGACGCTTCTTTGAGTTTTTCTCATCTGTAGATTTGCAGAATCCTTTAGTAGATGGTTCTCCTATGATTAAGATGGAGAACATCAATGATATGAGCGTAAAGGTATATTTGCGTATTCCTATAAAGGGTAATAGCAATGTAAAATATGTGGAATATACGAAGTTGTATTATGGAGAAGGCAATGCGGCTAATCCAAGTCGTAACGAGGGGGCAATAGTTGAGGCTGATTTTACAGGCTTCTTAATGCCTAATGTCATGTTTGTAAACCCAAATGAAGCATTGTATAAGATAGGCTGTGTAAGTACATATAGTCGTAAATTTCAATTCTCATTTTATAAAGGTGTGAATAAATTGAGTGTGACTCATGCTTGTAGAAATAAGAATGGAGAGGATTTTTATAAGGCTGTAACTTATACATTGTATAAGGAGAACTTTGATTATATTGTTCTTACGGATGCAAATAATAACCAAGGTGTTCTTGTGCCAATATTTGCCCAGCAAAGAGGTACGGAACAATTTAAGTTTGCGGTTGATTTAGGAACTTCCAACACTCATGTGGAAGTTATGAAAAATGGAGATTTAGAACCACATACATTTGCCTATGACGTAAAAGACAGTCCTATGGTGAAAATGTTTGAAACTTCTCCTAATGCAATTCAAAACTTTTTGCAGGTTCATGAAGAGCTTGAAGAATATGATTTTCTGCCATTTATTCTTGGTGAAGAATCTATGTTTAAGTTTCCAACAAGAACTGTACTCTCTCATGCCAAGGGTGTGGATTGGAACAACGTAATATTGCCTTATGAGTTGGTGAACATTCCATTTGCTTATAATAAGCGTATGTCTAATGCTTACAATGATACACCAAAAGATAATATAAAATGGGGAAAGGGGCAGGAACAACGTTATATTTCTGTCTTTATTGATTGTTTGATGCTGATGTTGCGCAATAAAGTTGTCATGAATGGTGGTAATTTGCAGCAAACGGATATCACATGGTTTTATCCAATCAGTATGTCCCCAAAGCGAGTAAATTTGATTCGAACAACATGGAACAATGCATATCATAAATATTTTGGAAATGGGACAACTAAGTCTATGACAGAGTCATCGGCTCCTATCCAATATTTCTTCCGTCAAAATGCCACTGCAACCAATTTGGTTAGTATTGATATTGGTGGAGGTACTACGGATATTGCTTTTGCCAAGAATGGAGAATTGCAGAATGTTACATCTTTCAAGTTTGCTTCTAATGACCTATTTGAAAGCTCATTGGATGAAAGCCTTCATAATGGAATTATTGACTATTTCAAGAAAGTGGTGGAAGATAAAATAAAGGATATTGATGAACTGAAGAAGATTTTGGATACCAATACTAAACCTTCGAATATAGCCTCTTTCTTCTTCTCTTTGCCAGAAAATCCTGCTGCTGCAAATTTGGATAGAAGCGTAATTGATTTTGACGTGCTGTTGCGTGATGATGAGAACTTCAAGATTGTCTTTATCATATTCTATACAGCTATAATATACCACATTGCCCAGATATTGAAGTTGAAGAGTATGCCTATGCCACGTCATATCTCGTTTAGTGGAAACGGAAGTAAAATCTTGCGTGTTATCACACCTGAAAATCGATTGTTGGCAAAGTTTACTTGTAAGATATTCCAATTGCTAGGTGTTGATGGTACTGAGGGCAAGTTGGAAATACTCGGCTTAGGAGATGCTGCGTCTTCTCCAAAGCAGGCCACTTGCAAGGGTGCTTTGGTAACTAATCAACCTTTGGATGAAGACAGGGATAAGGTGGTGATTTTGAAGGGCGATGGTACTTCTTTTGTTGGTAATGATGACACTTATGATTCGATAAATGCCAACTATATCAGCAAGACAAAAGAGGCTGTGGAGAAATTCTTTGAGTTTGCTTTAGATAAATTGAATAAAGAGTTTAACTTTGATGAAAATTTTGGTGTAACTCCCGAATCTTTGTCTTTAGCAAAAGATGTTTGCAAAGATGATATTGACACATTCATCAATCGTGGTATGACTTTAGCAAAAGAGGACTCTAATGGTCAAGAACGAATAAGCGAGACTCTGTTCTTCTATCCGATAAAGGGTGTGATGAATGTTCTTTCCGGAGTAATAAACAAAAGTTTAACTAATGAAGATAATTAATAATGAAGAAAATACTATTGATAATAGTTGCAAGTATAACTTTGTGTGCTTGCGATAATGGTAGATTTCAGCCAAATAGTCTGCCAAAGCCATCTGTCGAGAAAACGGACAGTGACTCTGTTGATTCGAAAGATTTGGCAGCTTTACAGCAAATATGCAGAGATATGAAAAATTCAATACGAGACAATAGTTATCGTCTTGAATCTGTAGAGCAATCCTTGAATGAATCCAATAAAGAATTGGAAAGTAAGGTAGACAAACAGTTGGTTTATGTGTTGTTGGCAATAAGTCTGTTGCTTTTGGTGTTGGTTATGGTTTCCTTATGGGAAATTCTTAAATTGCAGAAAAGTAAGGAGAAAATCAAAGATAAATTGATATTCCTTGAAAATGCAATTAATAGACTGAAAGATGAAGGCGCTACTAATAATAGAGCAAGTAGTCGTATAGTATATGATTATCAAGATGATATCGATTATCTGAAAAGACAGATTGTTGCACTGAAAGAGAATGTTAATAAGGAAAACGTAAGTAAGGGAAATCGTACTTATGGACCAGGATCAGAAAGTAAAAAAGCTCCTGCGTCAGTCAATGATGTAAAGAGTGGCTATTTCGGTTTTAACGATGATAGGGGAATCATAGGTAAGGTCTATACATCGGCAACAGAAGAGGCGTTTTTCAAATATTATGCCAAATCAGATAGTTTGGCTGAGTTTGAACCTCTTTCTGTTAAGCGAATAAAGTCTATTTCTTCGATTCGTAAAGCAATAACCATCTTAGAGGGTTCTTTGCAAGAAGCTACAGAACTTAGTGTAGTAAAGCGTGGACAGGCTGTTCAAAGAGAACAACATGGGCAGAAATACTGGCAAGTAATACAACCAGCGGAAGTTAAATTAAAATAGTTGATAAGTATGAAATTTGTAGTTCCTATAATTGTTTTAGGTATAATTGCGCTTCAGTTCTATTTCTTTGTAAAGAACTTAAAGCGTATGCATCAGTTCCGAGACATCTTTATGAAAAAAGGTACTTGGGACATATCACATGACAGAGACTCTGGTTTTGTCAAAGGAATATATGGTCAAGGAAATATAATATTCTCATCGATCAAGGATTCCATCAACAAGTATTTGAACAATAGTGTTGGCTCAGTCATAGACTATAATTTGTTAAAGGATGCTGTTGATAGGCATTGTGAAACGGTAGAAGAGGATATATCTACTCAAACACCTGTACCATTGTATTGTGGACTCGCTGGTACAATGTTAGGTGTTATCATAGGTCTTGGTTCTTTGTTGTTTACTGATAGTATAACATCTCTGATGACCAATTCGTCAGCTCAACAGTCTGCTTTTTATTCTGCAGCTGATGGTGTGAGCGATTTGCTTACGGGTGTAGCTTGGGCAATGGTTGCTAGTATCTTTGGTATTGGTCTTACAACATTAAATTCCTTGCTCTTTAAAAAGTGTAAATTGCAAGAGGAAAGTGGTAAAAATGAATTTTTGGCATGGATGCAATCTGTGTTGTTGCCAGAGTTACCATCCGATACTTCTGATGCATTGAATAAGTTGGTGAAGAATCTGAACCGATTTAATAATACTTTCTCTTCAAATACTCAAGAATTGGGAGGGACTCTTTCTAAAGTAAATGAGTCTTATAAGTTTCAGGCAGACATCATCCAGAAAGTTCATGATATGGATGTCATGAAAATGGCTACAGCGAATGTCAATGTATTGAAAGAATTGAAGGGATGTACTGAAAAATTGGAGGATTTCCAGTATTATCTGAATAGTGTAAAAGGATATACTACTGCTATAGAAAAGTTTAATGAGCAATTCTTTGCAGAAAGTGATCGTTTGCATGTCCTTGAGGAAATAAGAGATTTCTTCATTCGAAATAAGGCTGAGATAGCAAAGAATCTGACAGACGAGACTGATGCTTTAAAGACGGCTCTTAAAACTTTGCAGAATACTTCTGTAACTAATATGGCTGAATTGGAAAAGGTCTTGACTGATGAGGTTGATACTTTTAAAACGATTAATAAGCAGTTGCTTGATCAGTTCACTAGTCAGTTGGAGGCGTTCCCAAAGATGAATAAAAATTTGGAAGCTATTTCGCAGATACCTTCTGCTTTGACAACTTTAGCTAACAAAATTGAGAAAAATAACTCGATTGCAATAGAGAAGATAAATAAAAAGGTAGAGAGAATCGAATTCTTGGCAACGACCACACCTGAAGGAAGTCGTAAAGAAGCAAGATTCCCTGCATGGGGAAAGTTGTTATTGGTAATGTGTGCTATTATGTTCTTTATCTCTTCTTTATTCATGGGGTATTGTTCTTATAGAATCATGAGTGATACAAGTGTCATGAGAAATGCTAATTCTCTTGATGAAGAAATGGTTGATTCAGTTTCTGATTCTTTATCGCATGTGGTAAAGCAAGAACCTGTTGATACTGTGGCTCAGCTGAAGCAAAATATAGTAAATAATAGAAAGGGTAATGTAGAATGAAACAAAAAGAGTCTTTCTTTTGGACAAGTTACTCTGATTTGATGACTAGTTTGTTCTTCATTATGTTGGTCCTTTTTGTTCTGGTGATTGTATTGTTGCATAAACGAATGGAAGCAACTGAGCGAGAATTGGCAGAAATCAAACTTGTTCAGAAATCGACAGAGGATTTGAGTAAGCAGTACTTTGAATATAATCCTTTTTATAAAAAGTATGTGCTTAAGGTGCATTGCTTTTTCGAAGAATTGCATTATGATATAGAAGAGTTGCCGGATGATACAAAACAGCAATTAGGGGCTGCTGGTGTTGAGATTCAAAAGTTCTTATCTAAACATAATGATAATAAGTATCTGTTAATCATTGAAGGACAAGCATCGAAAAACTCAGAGGCATGGACTGATCGTAATTATGATTTGAGTTTTGAGAGAGCTTATTCCTTAATGAAGTATTGGAAGGATGTATGTGGTATTAATTTTGGAAAAAACTGTGAGGTTCAAATTGCTGGTAGTGGAGATGGAAGATATAATATTGAAACAATGCGTGATAAAATGTATGAAGTCAACAATCAGCGTTTTTTGATTCACATTATTCCTAAAAATATTATTGAAGATGAAAAAAAGTAAGTTACTTATAGTACTTATAATGTGTTTATTTGTCTCTTGTGCTCACAAATCTGGGCATAAGAGACTTAATGGAAGTGCAGAGTCTGCAACAGAAAGGGAATCTGTAAGAACTCCTGATTCTGAAGATAACGTAACTTCTGCTACAGCAGAATATGGAGATAATAATGAAATTCTGAATGGCAAAACTATATTTAATAGATATGGAAATGCCGTGTTCATGGTCTTTACTACAGATGGTACAAATACCTATCAAGGTTCTGGCTTTTTCATAAACTCTCATGGATTGGCCGTTAGTAATTACCATGTTTTTAAGGGTACAGCTATTGGTGCTGAGCAGATAAAACTGGTTGGGAGTGATACTGCATATAAGGTTTCGAAAGTTGTTAAGTCTGATGAAGAGGAAGATTTTATCTTGTTCTTCGTCGATGTTGATGATGTTCCTTATATACCGTTAGCTAAAGAAAAGCCAAGTGTTGGCGATAAGGTTTATGCTATAGGTAGCCCTAGAGGATTAGAGAATACATTCTCTTCAGGAGAAGTATCGCAATGGCGTGATACCAATTTGATGCAAATTAATGCATTGATAGATCATGGAAGTAGTGGTGGTGCCTTGATAAATGAATATGGTGAGGTCGTTGGAGTTACCTCTGGCACTTTTTATGATGGTTCGCAGGCTAATTTAAACTACGCTTGGAGCATTGATGTAATTAAGCCTTATTTGAAATAGCTATGGTGCATTGTATTTTTCAAATTATATTGGGCTATCTTCTTTGGAAGTATTTCCCCTCATGGTTAAGACTTAGAGATTCAAAGGTCATCGACCACTATATCATAGTAGGTTTGTCTTTGGTTGGCATTCTTATGATATTGGTAGGTGCTTATCATCTTATACGAAGTTTGTTGCCATGGTAAAGAATATCTTGAAGGTGTCATTTTTTCTGTCTGTTGTAGGAGTTTTGCTTGTGGGTTGTTCTTCTAAAACAAACTCGAAATCCTATGATCCTGTAATGGAGGAAGAAAGAGCGGCTGGGCCAATGCTACATTTAGGTTGTAATGATAGTCGGCAAATAGATTCTGTTAGGGTTGAAGAGCAGCCGCGCCATAAGAATACTTCCTCGTTAATTCTTAATGTAAATTCTTATTATGATGAGGGATTTGAACAAGGGCAAGAGGATGGTTACAATGATGGAGTAGAGAATCTACGTGGTGATTCTTATGATGACAGTTGTAGATATCGTGGCAAGAATAGGAAAGAGTACGAACTTGGGTATGAGGAAGGCTATGATACTGGTTTTGATGATGGGTTTGCTGATAGTGGGATAGATTTAGAATATGAGGAATAAAAATAATATCTATTGCTTTCTTGTATATGATGAATAATAGCGATAAATACAATCAAAAGGACTGGAGGTTTGCTATCAAGGGGAAAGGGATAAAAAGAGCTTGGATATGCTAAGATCATAGTTTTTTCTTAGTAAAAGTTTTGTGGTTTCGAGATTATTTCTTATTTTTGCAATCGATAATGACAAAAAGCAATTGATGTATGGATAAAGATACAGTAGAATTCGCAACGTATTGCATTGGTAACTTGTCTCGTCGATTAGGACTGAATGCTAGGGATGTATACGAAAGATTGAAGACATCTGGTATACTGAATGGGTATATTGTACCGAGTTATGATGTGCTCCATACTTTTGGTAAGGAATATTTGATGGAAGACCTCATAGATTATATGAGGGAGAAAGGAGTGTTGAATTAGTATGAGAGTTTATCATTCTTCATCTGTTAGAGTGGAACATCCAGATCTGCATGATGCAGGATATCATGCTATATTGGAAGCAAAGTATGCTCGAATCATTGAAGAAATCAGTAATATGTATTCTATCTCCTTAGATGAGGCAATGGATATGTTCTATCATTCTGATACTATGCAGCTGATGGAGGAGGGTGTTGCCGACTTACATTGCCGTAGTGACAAGTATCTTGCCGAGGAAGTGTGGCGAGAGCGGAATTCATAAGAAGTATGATGAGTAGAACTCAACATTCATGTTCCCTTTTATCTAGTTCGTCTAAAGAGTCGTCGAATGCATAGTCTTCGTGTCTTTCTATTCCTGCAGAGGATTTGCTTAATGAGTTATAGGATAGAGGTTGCACCTGAGTTTGCCCGTAGATTGAAGAATTTAAGTAAGCGCAGTCTGCATTAGAGTATTATAACGCAGAATCCTGCCGGCATCTTTGCCAGCAGGATTTTTTTTGTATCAACCCAGGCTATTCATCTTCCGTAATGATTTCTAAATCTTCAGCTATTTTCTTCAGTCTGTCTCTTATCCTCTTCGCCAAGGTTGGTGGCTTTTGCTGAATGACAGGCTTTGGGGGCTCTTCTTCTACGACTGGAGATTCTTCTGTCGGAGCATCGGGGATGAGTGGGGGCTGCTCATCATCAGGGATGTCTGTAGATTCTGTGTTTGAGGACTCTGTAGGAATATCCTCTTTTGGGGAATCTTCTTTACCCCGTGATTGGAAGTCGTCACGTATCGGATGATAAAGCTTGTCGATAATTCTCTGGTAATCATCTTCATCCTTGGTGGTTGTGACTGGATTGTCCTGAATTTCATCTGCCAGTTCGTTGTTGAGACCTGTTGCCAGGATGGTTACTTTGGCATCCTCATCCAGACTGTCATCATCTGAAAGACCCCAGATAACCTTGATGTCTGGATTCAATTCATCGAAGAAGGCATCTATCTCTCGCATTTCCCTTACGAAAATAGGGTGCTTGCTGGAGGTATAGATGTTGAAGAGGATGCGCTGTGCATTACTGATGTCGCTACCATAGAGTAATGGGGAATCTAAGGCATTGAGAATGGCATTCTGAACTCTGCCTTCTCCGCTGGCCCTGCCCATCGCCATGATGGCACCGCCGCCACTCTTGATGGTGGTCTCGATGTCACGGAAGTCGAGATTGATGGTTCCTTCTACGGTAATCAGCTCAGAGATGCTCTTGGTGGCATCGCTCAGTACCTTGTCTGCCAGTTTGAAGGCATCCTTTACGGTAATTTCAGAATCGGCATATACATCGCAAAGCCGCTCGTTGTTGACAATGAGCAGGGCATCTACGTTCTTGCGCATCTCTTCTACCCCCTGCAGGGCCTTCACGATTTTCTTTCGCTTTTCAAAATAAAATGGGATGGTGATGATGCCCACCGTCAGGATGCCCATGCTTTTTGCGATACCGGCGATGACAGGTGCAGCTCCTGTTCCGGTACCGCCACCCATGCCGGCTGTAACGAATGCCATCTTGGTTCCGTCATTCAGCAGTCGTTGGATGTCTTCCTGGGTGTTCTGCGCTTCGCTTCTTCCGACTTCAGGGTTAGCACCTGCTCCCAAGCCGCTCTTTCCGAGCATGATTTTTACAGGCACTGGTGATTTGGATAGCGACTGGCTATCCGTATTGCAAACGGCAAAGCTCACATTTACAATACCTTCTGAGTACATATTCTTAACGGCATTACATCCGCCACCACCCACACCTATCACCTTGATGATATTTTTGGTGGTGTCTTCTGTCTGTCCGAAATCTATTGGAGTCCATTCTTCTGTCATCTTATCTATATTTCTATTTTGGGCACAAAGATAATAATAAAGGAGTAATTATACAATAATAAATGAAACGCAAGGCTTGCGAAAGAAGTTTTTTTGATGAAGAGAAACGTTTTTTCCTATTCTTTTTGTATTTTTGCATCCGTTATGCAAGATGAACTGAGAAATATGGATGCCGAGGAGAAAGCTGCTTTGATAAAAACGCTTTCCTCCCAACTTTTGGTAGAAGGAAGAACTGACCTTTTGCTGAAAGCTATCAGTGTGCCCGTATTGGAACAGCTTCGCATTGAGGCTGCAAGGGCTACTCTCAGCCCATTGCTCATCACTGAGGATTATCACTTTCCTTTTGCCTGAGTTTGGTAATAAAGAAGTACAGCTCAGTCCCATCCACAAGGCACTCTATCTGCTCTTTCTGAACCATCCGGAAGGTATTGAATTCAAGAATCTGGTAGATTATCGGGAAGAACTTCTTCAACTTTATCAAAAGATAGGGAATAGAATAGATATGGATAAAATCACTGAGACCGTGAACCGTCTGGTGAATCCGCTTGATAATGCGATAAATGAGAAGTGTTCTCGTATCAAGGCTGCATTTTCTGATTTGATGGATGAGTATCAGGCAGACTATTATATCATTAATAGTCATGTGAAGCGACATCAGGGAAGTTCTATGAAACTGTGGTTTGAGAGGTTGAAAATCATCAACCTCCCAAGAGAATTGGTTGTTTATCAATATTCTTGATGTGCTCTTTTACCTTATTATAGGTGTAATAATCTTTATCAGCCCATTCTGTTTTCCATCTATGAGTTGCTGTAAATAGAAGTTTCTTTTTATCTGGATATTATAATTCTTGCGAAGTTTTTTGGGGCAATATTGCCACTTTTCCTTCGCAGCATACGAAATTTGTGGTTATTTATAGCAGCTCTCTTGCTATCCGGGCACAGGCTTCGGCATCTGCCAGGGCATTGTGATGCATGGTGAGGTCGTAACCGCAATAATCGTGTCTTCCTGGGTCAGGCCGTGAACCCGGGTGTTCCAATAAGAGTAATACTCCGGTTCGGGCTTGATGAGGCTGTAGTAGCTGTCTGCAATCTCGCCACCCCTCACTATCACAATGCCCACCGAGCAGACACTTCTATTTCTCCCATCAGCCATCTTAGGGCATTGATTCTCTTGATACCGTTGTAATCGGCAGTAGGGTCTTCATCAAGTGTAAGGATATACTTAGGATATTGGTCATTGATCTGCTGCAGAGATGCCAATTCACGTTTTAAGGTAGTCTCATCTCTAACGGTAGCAGCTACCTGATAATACGTGATATTGTTTTCATCAATCGCTACAAAATCTACTTCCAGATTATCCATCTTTCCTATATATACTTTCTGCTGGCGATGGAGTAGTTCCAGATAAACGATGTTCTCCAGGATGCGGCCGGCATCGAATGAGCGGGAACCTAGGAGCATTCTTCTCAAACCGATATCTACTAGATAATATTTACCCAATGTCTTGAGCAGCTGCTTACCCTTGATGTTGTATCTTTTGGTTTCATATACGAAGAAGGTTTCGCAGAGTGCGGTCAGATACCGTTCTACGGTTTTCTGGTCTATTTTCCTTCCATCGGCAGTCATGATGTCGGCTATGCGCTTGGTGGATAGGATGTTGCCGATATTGTCGGCTGTGAAACGGATAACGCTTTCCAGCATCATGACATCGGGTAACTTCTTCCTGCTCATGATATCCTTTACTACAATGGTGTTATATACGCCATTCAGGTAGTCGCTGATTTCTGCGGGAGTATCCAGTTCAAGGGTATATGGAAAACTGCTCCTTGTGATGTAGTCTGTATAGGCTTTGGGAAGATTGTCGGTTCCTCCGATACCTTCAACATACTCTCTGAATGAAAGGGGAAGCATTGCGATTTCCACATATCTTCCGGATAGTAACGTGGCGATTTCGCTTGACAGCATATAGGCATTCGACCCCGTAATATAGAGATCTACTGTTGGCTTCAGGTTGAGGCTGTTGATCATGTCTGGGAAATCTTCCACATGTTGTATCTCATCAAAGAAGATATAAGTCATCTTGTCTTGATGAATTAATGGCTTGATATAAGCGTATAAGTTATGTGGATTACGAAGCTCATAGAAGTCGTAATCCTCGAAATTGAGATAGATGATTTGGTCGGCACTGACACCTTGCCTCTTAAGCCAGTCACGATAAATCTCCATAATGGTGGATTTACCGCAACGGCGAATGCCGGTTATCACTTTGATAAGAGACTTGTCTTTGAAAGCGATCAGTTTATTGAGATATTCCGTTCTTTCTATTCGTTTCATATCATTTCATTGCTCTTTGATTATATATTTGCTGCGAAGATACTATTTTTTTAGGATAAATCATCCTAAAAGTAGAATATTTAAGAAAGTTTTAGGATGAATCGTCCTAAAACTTTTGAAATTAGAGAAGTTTTAGGATGAATCGTCCTAAAACTTTTTATCTATCCCCATATTTAGGTATTTCTGCGAAACCATCATTTTTAGGTATTGCAGATGATGGAAAAAGGATGTATCTTTGCACCCGAAAATAAATGTAACTAAAAGTAAGATAGACAAATGAAAACAACAATCGTAATTTATGGCTCTTCTACTGGCTCATGTCAGTCGATTGCCGAAACCATCGCCTCTAAGTTGGGCGTGGAAGCTGTAGATGTAGCTAACATCGATGACGCTACTATCACAAGTCATGAGAATCTTCTTCTCGGTACTTCTACATGGGGTGCCGGCGAGATGCAGGATGACTGGTATGATGGCGTAAAGACATTGAAGAGTGCCGGCTTGGCTGGTAAGACTGTGGCTCTGTTTGGTTGTGGCGACAGCGAGTCTTACCCTGATACATTCTGTGGCGGCATGAAGGAACTCTATGATGCTGCCGTTGAGGCTGGCGCTACCGTATTGCCTGGTGTTTCTACAGACGGATACACCTATGATGACAGTGAGGCAATTGATGGCGACAAGTTCCTGGGACTCGCACTCGACGAGGTGAACGAGGATGACAAGACAGAGGAGCGTATCGATGCCTGGCTCGAGGACATCAAGCCAGCGTTATAATTTTACAAAAATATTTTTCAAGAATTGGAGAATAATGGAATTCTCTGATTCTTGGTTTAAAAACAGATAAATTCGGATAGTATGCAGCAGGAAATCGCAACACCAGTAGATTTGAAGGTTCTGATGAATCATATATATGAATATAAGAAGGGGGTGCGCCGCCTGGTGCTCTACACCTTCAACAAGAAATATGAGTCTTTTGCCATAACTAGATTAGAGCGTCAGAACATTGATTATATCATCCAGCCGGTTGGCAACGACCGTCTGAATCTCTTCTTTGGTAAGAAGGAATGCCTGGATGCTATCCGCATGATAATCACCAAACCATTATGCCAGCTTACACCGGAGGAGGATTTCATCCTGGGTGCCATGCTGGGATATGACATCTGCGCCCAATGCGAACGCTATTGTGAGCGCAAGAAGAAAGTTTGCTAAGCTTTTCTTTCATCATTGTAATGTTTTATGTTTATAAGTAGAAAGAGCGTGATTGCCGTAATGGTGATTACGCTCTTTCTGCATATTTCGGAATAATTCCTCTTTTTGATGCATGTTCTGACGGAATAATTCCTGTTTTTACCTTCTGTTTTAACGGAATAATTCCTCTTTTTGAGGGCTGAAATGAAAGAAAAAGTCCTGAAAGCTTGTGTAATTAATTGAAAATGAGTATATTTGCACCGGATTAAATGGAAGGCTTATGTTAGAACGTAAATTTGCAGAAAATTTGGAAAAATTTCTCCTTCACGAACCTCGGAAGATTCTGCTTGTCAATGGTGCAAGGCAGATAGGTAAATCGTATCTGATAAGATATGTGGGAAAGAAACTTTTCAAGCATTTTGTTGAGATAAATCTCAAGGCAGACCAAGAGGGAGATGGCATCTTTAAAACAGTAAGGAGCAAGGAAGATTTTTACTTGCAGTTGGGTGCCATGGCAGGTAACAATCTCGGAAGTAAGGATGATACCCTGGTTTTTCTTGATGAAATACAGAGTTATCCTCATTTGATGACCATGCTTAAGTTTCTCAACGAGGATGGTAAATACCGATATGTGGCTAGTGGCTCCCAACTGGGTGTCGCCTTGTCGCAAACCCCTTCTGTGCCCATCGGCAGTATCGCTGTCCAACAGATGTATCCTCTTGATTTCGAGGAATTCTTGTGGGCGATGGGGTGTGGAAAGGAGGCGATAGAGAGCATGCGGCATAGTTTTCTGGATAGGAAAGCCTTGAATGAGTCGATGCATAACTATATGCTTCAGCAGTTTAAAATTTATCTGCTCGTGGGAGGAATGCCTGATGCCGTCAATAAATTTCTTGAAAATAGAAATATGGCTCAAGTGCGAAGTATTCAGCGGGATATTCATGCGCTTTATAAGATAGATGCATCGCAGTATGATGATGAGCGCAAACTTGTTATCAGAAAGATATATGATATGATTCCATCGAATATGGAAAATAAGAAAAAGCGTATCATCGTAAAGAATATCGAAGGCTTGAAGGCGCATAAGCAATTTAGCGACTACGCTGAGGAATTTGAGTATCTTACGAATTCCGGGGTAGCTTTGTCGGTGCAGGCTATCAGCAATCCTAGTTTTCCATTGATAGAGTCGGAGAGCAAGAATTTACTGAAGCTCTATATGAACGATGTGGGGTTATTGACCAGTATACTTTATGGTACGAATATCAATGCCGTGTTGAGGGATGAGCGGAGTGTGAATCTGGGTGCTGTATATGAGTCGGTCATAGCTCAGGAATTTCATGCTCATGGTTATGTACTTCATTATTATGATAACAAGCAGAAAGGTGAGGTGGATTATCTGATTGATGATTACAGAAACCTGACGGTCTTGCCTGTGGAAATCAAGTCGGGTAAGGATTATATGGTGCATAGTGCACTTGATAAGTTCCTGGATACCCCGGAATATCATATTCATGAGGCTGTGGTGCTGAGCAATGAGCAGAAGGTTTATACAGAAAACGGAATCACTTATATGCCTATATATTATTGTATGTTCTTTAACAACAAGATAGAAGATGAGGCTGATCTGGTGATTCCTGAGATTCAGATGCCAAGCCTGTAAATATACGAGAGGGTGTGTCATAGGTTTATGGCACACCCTCTTTTCTTGGCTATTGGCTTTGTTGGAAATCACACAGCTTGCAAGCGTTATAAATGTATTCAAAAAAACTTGTAGTCCTTACCGGTAAGGTTGGAAAAATGAAATTTCGTCTCAATAATCTTTTAGTTTACTTCATATTCTTCGCACTTAAAAGTACGCATTTACATGGCAAAAGTAATGAAATCTATTGAAACAACCAAATAAAAATCAAAAAAAATATCTTGGATAGTACAAAAACATGTTTACTATTTTATTGAAGCGTTTCAGAGAGTGTAATGAACCACTTGAATAAGCGCAATGAACTGCTTGAGTAAGCTGATAGATATTACTCCGTTAGCCGACAGATATTACTCCATTAGCCGACAGATATTACTCCATTAGCCGACAGATATTACTCCGTTAGTTCATCGAGACGACTCCGTATGCGAAATGAGACACTTCCGGTGGCTGATTCAGCCGGTTTATTGAACGTTTCCATCTCTTTCAACCTGAAAACACTACTTATTTATTAGTACTGACTATATCAATGCGTTTAACCTGATACCAACTTCTAAGTATAAAAAATGTGAAAATCACAATTTCTCGGTATTGTACAATTTCTAAATAAGCCTTACCTTTGCAGCCGAAAAAAGGAATAGATATGAAAAAAGGATTAGGAAAAATCAGAAAAATTAAAAAGAAACACATCTTCCTGGCCTTATTGGTCGTGATTGTTTTGGGAGGTCTGGCGAAGGCTTACTCTGTCTGGGTGGGTACTACCCGCATCGCTTTCCTCAACTATCAGGCTATTGCGCTGGGACAGATTTCGCATGCCAACGACAATGCGATGATTAAACTGAGTGAGATCACGACCGATGATTTCGATCATCTGGATGATTACGATATGATTATCGTGAATGGTATGGGACTCCGAATTGACGAGAACCAGCGCAAGCAGTTGGAAGAGGCTTCCTACAAGGTGCCGACCCTGACTCATGCTGCTACTAACCCTGCTAACAATATCGTATCAGTAGATAATTTCGATGCCGATTATCTGATGCAGTACATCGAGAATGGCAGCAAGAAGAATTATCACAGCATGCTCGCTTATATCCGTAAGTTTATAGACGGAAAAAAGTTCATGGCTCCAGAACCGGAACGTGTGGATGAGCGACCAAACTATCTCCTGACTCATTTTGACCCGAAAGATGAGAAGGGTGATGAGCTGGGCTTCAACAGTATCCGCGAGTACAATGCATTCCTGGCAAAGAACGGTTTATATAAAGAAGGTGCTCCTACCATCATGCTCACTGGTTTTATGGGTGCTGCTCCAGATATGGAGAAGGCTTTCGAGAAGAAGGGATTCATGGTGTATCGCATCAACCAGCTGCAGAGCTTTATTGCCGGTCATCATGCCGACAGTATTCAGGCGAATGCCGTAGTTAATATGGCGCATGGCAGGTTGGGCGATTACTTCGTAGAGTTTCTGAAGCAGAAGAATATTCCACTGTTCTCACCTCTTAATATCAACCGCTTGACCACCGATTGGGAGAACGACAAGCAGGGAATGAACGGCGGCTTCATGTCGCAGAGCATCGTGACTCCGGAGATTGATGGCGCCATCCGTCCATACGTGGTTTTCGGACAGCGCATCAACAAGGAGGGCTTGCAGGAGGTTTACGGCATCCCAGACAGAATGGAGAGTTTCGTGGAGAGCGTGCAGGGCTATGTGAATCTGAAGAACAAGAAGAACAGCAGCAAGCGCATCGCCATCTTCTACTTCAAGGGTCCGGGTCAGAATGCACTTACCGCTTCGGGAATGGAAGTGGTTCCATCGCTCTACAATCTCCTGGTTCACTTGAAGAATGAGGGATATAATGTAGGCAAGTTGCCAGCCAATCCTCAGGAACTGGCAAAGATGATCCAGGCTCAGGGTGCCGTCTTCGGAACCTATGCGGAGGGTGCTTATACCCAGTTCCTGAAGTCTGGACATCCTGCCCTGGTTACCGCCCAGCAGTTTGCCGGATGGACCCAGAAGGCTTTGTCTAAGAAGATGATCAAGGAGATGAACCAGCTCTATGGTTCCTTCCCTGGCAAATATATGGCTACCGATGACGGTAAGTTGGCGGTGGCAAGACTGCAGTTCGGTAATGTAGCTCTGCTTCCACAGGTGATGGCAGGCGTGGGAGGCGACTCCTTCAAGGTTGTGCATGGCACCGACCAGGCACCTCCTTACACTTATGTTGCCTCTTATCTCTGGGCACGTTATGGTTTCAGTGCCGATGCACTTATCCATTTCGGAACCCATGGTTCGCTGGAATATACCCCGAGAAAGCAGGTGGCTCTCGACAGCAACGACTGGAGTGACCGATTGATTGGTGTGGTTCCACATCTTTATATATATACCATCGGCAATGTGGGCGAAGCGATGATTGCCAAGCGCCGCACCTATGCCCAGACCCAGAGCTATCTCACCCCTCCTTTCAAGGAGAGTGAGTTGCGACAGACCTATAAGCAGTTGAGCGATGCCATCCAGTCATACGAGAAGAAGACATCTGCCGAACAGTCGCTGAAAGTGAAGGCGCTGACCGTGAAGATGGGAATCGCCCGTGAACTGGGACTCGATGCCAAGCAGATGAACAAGCCTTATTCTGCAGATGAAATCGCGAGAGTAGAGAACTATGCAGAAGAGTTGGCTAACGAGAAGATTACCGGTAAACTCTATACTTTGGGTGTGCCATACGATAATGATGATGTCCGCACCAGTGTCTATGCGATGGCTACAGATCCTATTGCCTACGGAATGCTGGCAGTAGATAAACTGAAAGGTCGTGCTCAGGAGGGTGTGGAGAAACACAAGCAGCTTTTCGACCGTCTCTATCTGAGCAAAGCACGCAATACCGTGACCCAGCTTCTGGGTTCAGCCTCGGTTTCTGATGAATACATCTGCCGTTATGTAGGAATCACTCCTGCCGAACTCCAGATGGCACGTAAGGTAGAGGCGATGCAGGCTGCTCCAGATCCTATCCAGATGATGATGCAGATGGCAGACCAGATGGGTGGAATGAAGGTGGCGAAGCCGAAGAGGGTAGACCACCGTACGGTAAGCGAGCTCCGTGCTACCAAGGTTTCCCACAAGAAGAAGATTCCGCAGATGAGTCGTGAGGCTTTTGAGAAGATGGAGCAGACCGGTCGCTTCCCTGACAAGATGATGGAAGCCATCAAGAAGGGACAGAAATGGTATCAGGAGGATTTGAAGAAGGCGAAGAAGGCGAAAGCCGGCAAGGGTAAAGCATCTCAGAAATCTTCTAAAGATAAGGGTATGATGATGTCGAAGGCACCTAAATATACCCGTCAGCAGATTCATCTGGCTCAGGCGATTACTACCGTAGAGCATGCCTTGCAGAATGTGGGCAAGTATTCGGAGGCGCTCCATCAGAGTCCGCTCAACGAGATGTCTTCTTTGATGAATGCCCTGAATGGCGGCTTTACTGCTCCATCTCCTGGTGGTGATCTGATTGTGAATCCGAACACTCTGCCTACCGGTAGAAACCTCTTCTCAATCAATGTGGAGAATACGCCTTCGGAGGATGCCTGGGAGAAGGCAAAGGAACTTTGCGACAATACCATCAAGATGTATTGTGAGCGACATAAGGGTGAATATCCTCGTAAGGTAAGCTACACGCTCTGGAGTAGCGAGTTTATCGAAACAGAGGGTGCTACCATCGCCCAGATTCTCTATATGCTCGGTGTAGAACCGGTAAGAGATGCCTTCGGTCGTGTTACCGATCTGCGTCTCATCCCATCCAAGCAGTTGGGCCGTCCTCGCATCGATGTCGTGGTTCAGACTTCCGGTCAGCTCCGCGACCTGGCTGCATCCCGTCTCTTCCTCATCAACAAGGCGATAGAGATGGCGGCAAATGCCAAGGGTGATAAGTATGACAACCTGGTGAAAGCCGGTGTTACCGAATCCGAAAGAGTGCTCGTAGAGAAGGGCATGTCGCCAAAGGAGGCCCGCGAGGTGAGTATGTATCGAGTGTTTGGAGGCGTAAACGGCAACTATGGCACCGGTATCCAGGAGATGGTAACCGCAGGCGACCGCTGGGATAAGGAGAGTCAGATAGCCGAGGTTTATATGAACAATATGGGTGCCTACTACGGTGATGAGAAGAACTGGGAGACCGTTCGCAAGGCTGCTTTCGAGGCAGCGCTGACCCGTACTGATGTGGTAGTTCAGCCACGACAGAGCAACACTTGGGGTGCCTTGAGTCTCGACCACGTATATGAGTTTATGGGAGGTATGAACCTCGCAGTGCGCAACGTAACCGGTAAAGATCCGGATGCTTATCTCGCCGACTATCGCAACCATAGCAATATGAGAATGCAGGAGGTGAAGGAGGCTATCGGTATCGAGGGCAGAACCACCATCTTCAATCCAGCCTATATCAAGGAGAAGATGAAGGGTGGAGCCAGCAGTGCCAGCACATTCGCCGAAATCGTAACCAATACCTACGGCTGGAATGTGATGAAACCAAAGGTAATCGACAAGGAAATGTGGGACGAGATATATAATGTATATGTCAAGGACAAGTACAATCTCGGCACCAAGGAGTTTTTTGACAAGCAGAATCCGGCAGCGCTGATGGAGATGACCGCCGTGATGATGGAGAGTGCCCGCAAGGGAATGTGGAAGGCTACTCCTCAGCAGCTCAAGGACATCGCCAAGCTCCATACCGAGACGGTGAACAAGTATAAGCCTTCATGCTCCGGTTTCGTCTGCGACAATGCCAAGCTGCGCAACTATATCGCCAGCAAGACCGATGCTGCTTCTGCCAAGGAATATCAGCAGAATGTAGAGCAGATCCGTGATGCTGAGGCTGCGAAGAACAGCAGCGACAAGGGTATGGTGATGAAGAAGGAGACGCTGAATGAGGAAGCTCAGAAGACCACCACTGTGGTGAGCGGCATCGTTGTAGGTGTCATCGTCATCGTAGCATTCGTGATGTTGGCGATTCTGATTCGCAGAAGAAGAAAGAATATGGTTGAATAGAAATGGAGACATTAGTTTTAGTAATGATGATATTGGTTTGCTTCAGTTTTGTGCTGAAGCAGACCTTCCACGGAGTGAAGGAGATTATGATCATCTCGGTGCTCGTAGCCTTCTTCGTGGGAATGACCTGGCCATTCGCCATCGAGCAGTCGAAGACGCAGATTGCGGCTTGGATAGCCGACCAGAAGCTGATGCTCGATATGGCGGTGCTGCTGAGTATCGACGTGGCACTCACGATGCTTTTCTGTGTGCACCACGTAGATCTGAAGACTTCAGAACATGTGAGCCGCCGCAAATGGGTGTTCTTCATCTTCCTGAAGTATTTCCCCGGTTTGCTGGTTTTCCCAGTGCTGTTCAGCGTTCTGGTGATGACCATCTTCCTGCTTCCCGGCGTATCGTTCCAGGTAGTGGCATGGGGGCTTGCCGTAGTGCTACTGGTCTTGACACCGGTATTCACCTACGGTTTGAGATGGCTCTTGCCGGAGCGACCAATCCGCTTGGAACTGCTTTTCCTGGTAGAGGTGCTGCTCGGATTGATGGGCATCATCGGTACGGTGAATGGCAGGACAGCGGTGGCTGGATTCAACAGTTTCGATGCCCTCTCGCTTCTCGGCGTCATCGCCATCGTCATCGTAGGAATGGCGATAGGATGGGGCTGCTATCGCATCAAGATGTAGCGCTTATCACAGAAACTGTAAAGGCGCAAGCCCCAACTTAACATTCAACATTCAACATTTAACATTATAAAAAAGATGAATTACATATCAGACGTATTGTTTTGGATTTCCACAGGCATGCTGGTTCCTGTGATTATTTTGTTGATTTTCTTCTTCCTCAGAGCCTTGCTGCTCCTTGGAGGTTTCTTCGGACAGTATCTTGTAAAGCGCAAGTCGGGTGCGGAGATTCGTGAACAGATGAACACCCTGACGCTCAATAACATCGATACCCTGGGCGATCGCTTGCCAAAGAATAAGCAGGCTGTCATCGTTTCCTATATGAAGAAACTCGTGGACAACCGTCAGAGCAAGGCGCAGGTGAACCGCATCCTCGACCAGTATGCCCAGTTTGTTGAGAAGGATCTTTCTCTTCCTTCTACACTCCTGAAGATGGGTCCGATGCTCGGTTTGATGGGTACCTTGATTCCGATGGGTCCTGCCCTGGTAGGTCTTTCTACCGGTGATATTGCTTCGATGGCTTACAATATGCAGGTGGCTTTCGCTACCACCGTAGTGGGATTGTTCTCTGCAGCCATCGGTTTTGTAACCAAGCAGACCAAGAACTGCTGGTACACCGAGGATATGAGCAACCTCGAGTTTATGGCAGACCTTTTGGAGGAAAAGTAAAAAGGCTTTTAAAGGTAAAAAAGTAAAAAGGTAAAAAAGTAAAGATATATAATTTATGAGACAGAGACGCAGAAATAGGCTTGCGCATGATGGCGAGGATGATGATCCGATGAGCGTAGTGAGCAACCTCTTCGATGTGGCGATGGTGTTTGCCCTCGCCCTGATGGTGGCACTCGTTTCGCGCTATAATATGACGGAAATGTTCAGCAAGGATAACTTCACGATGGTGAAGAACCCTGGCAAGGAGAATATGGAAATCATTACTAAGGATGGACAGAAGATAAATCGCTATACTCCTTCTGAAGACCAGAGCCAGAAATCTGGCAACAAGGGAAAGAAGGTAGGCATTGCTTACCAGCTGGAGAATGGCGAAATCATCTATGTTCCGGAAGATAAATAATTGAATTTCCGTATATCAGGAAGTTAAAGGAGTTAAAGAAGTTAAGGAGTTAAGACGTATGTCTTGCTGCTTAAAAACTACGCCAAAAAGACTATTGTCTTAACTCCTCAGCGACCGTAGGGAGCGATAACTCCTTTAACTTCTTTAACTTCTGACTTGAATAAATAATATTGTAACTAAAAGAAAAATAAAGAAAAATGAAAAAGTTTAAGACAATGATGGCCATGATGTTGGCTTTGGTTTCTATGTGTGTAGCATTCAGCTCTTGTAGCAGTGATGATGATGATAATAATGGTGCTGGTTCTTCAGCAACAGCAGAACAGGTTGTTGGTACTTACGTTGGTGAAACAATGTCTATTGCTTTGGCAGGTCAGGGTGATATGGACCCATTGGAGAATGCAACTTTTAAGTTGGAAAAAGTTGATGATAGTCATGTAAATATCATCCTTCCTGCATTTGGATCTGCACCTATGGCTTTACCTTCAATTACAGTGAAGAATCTTGCTGTAACAGAGTCAAATGGTACTTATTCTATTCCTGAAACCAGTTTTGATCAAACATTGGAAAATGGCAAAGGTATTTCTAAATCAGCTATTAAAGCAACTATAAAAGATGGTAAAATGCAGATTACTTTTGTTTTGAAGTATGGTAATATGCCTTTTGTTATGAACTGTTCTTCGAATGCAACAAAGAAGTAATTGTCGATGAAACAAAAGATATTCGCACTATTCCTGATCCTTTGCGGATTGTGCCTGAATCTGAAAGCCGAAACCCAGGGCGATGTCGTGGGTAGGGTGCTCGATGATTCGGGCGCACCTCTGGCGGGTGCTACCGTCCAGATTTTGCATGCAAAGGATGGGGTAACAACTGATGAAGACGGATATTTCCGCATTCCTTACAGCAAGGATGGAGCGGTGAGTGTGAAGGTGAGCTTTGTGGGCTATCAGACTCAGACTTTCGTACTGAAAGCGGATGAGAGAAAAGGTGAGCAGCATGTGCTTCGCCTTCAACCGGATGCTACAGCCCTCGATCAGGTGGTAGTTACTGCAACCCGAACTCCGAAGGCTTTGAAGGATGCTCCTGTGGTAACCCGTCTGATTACCGCCAATGATATCAAGATTGCAGATGCTACCAATATCCAGGACCTCCTCACCGAGCAGATGCCGGGTCTGGAATTCGGCTATGCCATGAATCAGGAGACTTCTCTCAATATGAATGGTTTCGGTGGAAACGCCGTGCTCTTCCTCGTAGATGGCGAGCGATTGGCTGGTGAAACTATGGATAATGTAGATTATAGTCGTCTGAACTTGGATAATGTAGGACGTATCGAGATAGTAAAGGGTGCTGCTTCGGCGCTCTATGGCGCCAATGCCGTAGCCGGAGTTGTCAACATTATCTCCCGTGAAAACAGTGAACCTTGGACTGCCAATGTCAATACCCGCTACAACGACTTCAACAAGGAGTGGCGCCACGGTGGAAGCTTCAGCTTCAATGCCGGAAAATGGAATTCGCAGACCAGCATCCAGCGCACCACATCGGATGAGGTTCAGCTCACCAGTCCTTTCGATACAGAATCCAACATCCTCCATATCTATGGTGGAGAGACCTTCAATGTGAAGGAGCGTCTTACCTACAAGCTCTCTGATAAGGTAAAACTGATAGGTCGTGGTGGTTATTTCAATCGTATCAGCAAGCGCAGCAACTATGATGATCATTACATGGATTATTCTGCCGGACTGAAGACCGTGATGAATCTTTCGGAGAATGATAATCTGGAGATTTCTTACGGCTTCGACCAGTATGACAAGGCTCGATATGTGAATGATGAGCGTACTCACGACCACGATTATACCAACCGTCAGAACACCGTCCGTGCCCTCTATTCCCATATCTTCGGCAAGAATACATTGACGGTAGGTGCAGATTTCCTGAACGATTATCTTACCACCTATCAGTTTGAGGATAATGCATCAAAGAATCAGAATTCATGTGATGCCTTCGCCCAGTTCGATTACAATCCTTTGCAGTGGTTGAACATCGTGGCAAGTCTTCGTCATGATTACTTCTCTGCATCCAGCCAGCATGCCACTACCGGTCGTCTGGCTCTGATGACTAAGTGGAAGGGTTTCTCCATCCGTGCCAACTATGCCGGTGGATTCCGTGCCCCAACCCTCAAGGAGATGTATATGAACTTTGATATGGCAGGCATGCAGATGATTTACGGTAATCCGGATCTGAAGCCGGAGAAGAGCGACAACTACAACCTGGCGCTGGAGCATACCGGAAGGGTGAAGAATGCTGGCTTCTTTACCGGTCAGTATAGTCTTACCCTGATGGGCTATTATAATAAGTATGATAAGCGCATCACTACCGAGGATTATGCCGATTATACCCCGGGAACCGGTCAGCCGGATGTGGCTTCGCGTTATTGCAACGAGGATGGAGTAGAGGTGAGCGGCATCGACTTCAGTGCCCAGTACCGTTCGGATATGGGACTCGGTGTGAAACTCGACTACAGCTATCTCCATGTGGGTGGCAGAAGTGTAGATTCCCAGTTCTCCCAGCCTCGTCCGCATTCAGCAACCTGGCGTCTCGACTACGACCGTCAGCTCTGTTCGTTCTATCGCATCAATGCCGCTCTGTCAGGCAGATACCTGTCTGCTCCTGATACGAACATCAAGAAGCATGACAGCAGTTATCAGTTGTGGAAGTTCACGCTTCAACAGCGATTCCTGGATGCCGTCAATCTGAACTTTACGGTAGATAATCTTTTCGGTTATACGCCAAAGAACTATTATTGGAGTTCTGCGATGACCACCGGCCGCACCTTCTCAGTAGGCCTTTCTATCGATATCGACCGTTTCGTAAAGGTATTCTAATAAAAATAGCAGGGTGGACCAGTCTTCCATCCTGCTTCTTTTCTGATAGCACCGCCCTAACTATATAAAAATAGGTAGTTAGGGCGGTGCTATCGTATTTTTAATGTCCGTTTTCAAAACTGATACTGCCCCTATGAGACATTGTCTTATTTGTTTTTAATGCAGTTTCAGAAAATGTAAATCCCCAATCTGTTGAACTTTACAGATTGGGGATTTCTCAAGTTTATACATTATTCTCCTAGGATAGGCGTGAATTTGGAATTTTTGGTAAAATTCAACAGAAAGTTAACAAAAAGTTTGGTAATGTGGAAATAAAAGCATACTTTTGCAGATTAAATAAGTATATAACATTAAAAACAAGAAGATTATGGCAATAGAAATTAAAACAATACCTGTCCTTCATGGTGAGGCAGCAGCTCGTTTCGTTGAAGCAGCTGATGAGGCATTGGAAAAGCGTGGCTCCATTGACTTCTCCAAGCAAGTAGCCAAGGCACGTGCTATATTAAAACGTTCAAAATTGTACATTTAAAATGTTAGAGCAATGTGATTTTATGGAACTGACAGAGGAAGTCTTGCAGCAATGCAAAGGCTTCACTTGTAAGGATGAGGACATAACAGAGTTCTTCACCCAAGACTATGCTGACTATGCCTATCAGTTGCTTGGAAAATCATATTGTTTTGTTAAACCAGATACATCTGAAATAGTCTGCGCATTTACAGTCGCTAATTCGAGTGTAAAAGTAGATTCACTTCCTTCAAACCTTCGGAATAAGCTTAATAGAAAGATTCCGAATGCCAAGCGAAGACCGCAGTATCCAGCAGTGTTGGTTGGACAGTTGGCAGTAAGCGATTTATTCAGTGGACATCATGTGGGAGATGAATTGTTGGATTTCATCAAATCATGGTTTATAGACCCACTGAATAAGACTGGATGCCGGTATGTCATTGTTGATGCTGTCAACCATCCGAAAGTGTTTGAATATTATCAACGAAATGGTTTCAAATTTCTGTTTTCATCAGATAAGGAGGAATGGACGTTCTTGCACAATAAAGGTCTAGAACCTGCAACTCCTGTTGAGCCGATGAAAACACGGCTGATGTATTTTGATTTGATTTATCTCCGCACAAAATAACAAATAAAAGATAATAAGCCCCTCTGGCGCGCCGAAAGGCTGCATGCTAGAGGGGCATTACTTATTTTAGGCAGTTTACTTTGTGCTTTTGCGGTAAACGGTATTTTAATGTCCGTTTTCAAAACTGATACTGTCCCCATGAGATAGGGGGGAAGAGGGGATGTATTTCTGATAGCACCGCCATAACTATATAAAAATAGGTAGTTAGGGCGGTGTTATCGTTTATAGGTGCGCCCTAACTATGTTAAAAAAGATAGTTAGGGCGGTACTATCCTTGCAGATTTCATTTTTTTTGTTTATCTTTGCACCGATAAAATTTAGTATAAATGAAATAAAATCAGAAAGTTATGGATGCAAACGGAATAATAGGACGTGAATATGAGCAGAAACTCATTCTGGAACGTTGTAAAAGCAACAAGGCAGAACTGATAGCTATCTATGGTCGTAGGCGCGTAGGAAAGACTTTTCTGGTTCGAAAAATATTCAACGACCAGTTTGCCTTTTCCTTTATTGGTATGTATGAAGTGAGCCGTGCGGTACAGCTGGAGCAGTTTCGGATGGCGTTGGCGCAGTATGCTAAGCAGACCGTGCCCAAGCTGAAAACCTGGTTTGAGGCTTTTGCTGCTTTGCGTGAATATCTGTCGGGCTTATCTCTGCAGGAACCGATTGTTCTGTTCTTTGATGAGTTGCCTTGGATGGATACGCCCAAAAGCAATTTTATCGCAGCTTTCAGTTATTTCTGGAATTCATGGGCTTCTATGATCCCTCAACTGAAACTTATCGTCTGTGGTTCTTCCACCACGTGGATGTTGGCTAAGTTTATAGGCGATAAGGGCGGATTGTATGGTCGCGTTACCCGGCAGATCTATCTGGCTCCATTCTCTCTGGGCGAGACAGAGCTGTTCTTAAACGAATTGAAAGGCCTTGCTCTTACCCGCCAGCAGGTATTGGATGTGTATATGATATTGGGTGGTATTCCTTATTATCTTGATATGCTGGAGCGTGGTGTGCCGTTAGATGTGTGCATCGACAGACTGTTTTTCTCGCAGGATTCGCCATTACGTGGAGAATTCGATTTCCTCTTCCGTTCCCTCTTTAATGACTCCAAGCATTATCGCAAGATAGTAGAGGTGCTTTCTGAAAAAATGAAGGGGATGACCCGTAAGGAATTGATGGATGAGTTGAAACTGAAAGGCGGTGGACAGTTATCAGAAATCCTGGAGAATCTGAAGAAATGCGATTTTATCAGGAAATATGCTACCATAGGAAAGAGTGAAAGGGATGCCCTATATCAGTTAACTGACTTATACTCATTGTTCTATACCCGTTTTGTGGCAAATAACAGTGGGCAGGATAAGAACTTCTGGAGTAACATGCGCAATTCGGGAAGTAGAACAGCCTGGAGCGGTTATGCTTTCGAACAGGTATGCCTACATCATATCCCACAGATCAAGAAGGCATTGGGTATTTCTGGTGTTTTGGCGAATGTTTATTCCTGGTCCTGCCGTCCTTTTGTAGATTCTACTGGTGCAGAATGGCGAGGAGGTCAGATTGATATGCTGATAGACCGTGCTGATGGAGCTATCAATATCTGTGAGATGAAATATGCCAAGGATGAGTTTGTGATAGATGCCAGCTATGAGCAGCGGCTGCGTGACAGGATGTCTTCCTTCTCTGTGGCGACCAAGACGAAGAAAGCATTGCTGCATACTTTCATCACGACTTATGGGGTGAAGCAGAATATGCATAGTGGATTGGTGAATAGTGAGGTAAGGATGAATGATCTCTTTGGATAAATGGTATTTTAATGTCCGTTTTCAAAACTGATACTGCCCCCATGAGATAGGGGGCAGGTCGGTGAAAAACGTTGAAAAATCGCCTAGAACCATCTCTTCTTCATTTTCTTCAAGAAATCCTTGGTGATAGGGAAGCCGGAGGCATCACCTATTACGGAGTCGGTATAACAGAAGGGACATTCAGCTGTAGGCGGCTCATCAGGGAGGTAATCCGTGATTTTGGATGGCGAGAAGATTTCGCCGCAGAAGAAACAGCCGCACTTTTCAGATTTTTCTATTTGTTCCTTGTTGCTGAAGCTGCAATCGTGAGCCTGGCGGAAGATCCTGTCTTTCTCCTCCTCTTCTTTCTGCTTTTTCTCAGCCTTTTCCAAATACCCCTTGAATCGTCTCTGAAGATAGAGCGGCACATGATAGTGAGGGGCGAAGACATACAGCGACGGAACATGGTCGTGGTATTCGATCAGTTTTCCCTCACCGTCATACACTCTTTCAGAAAGACATTCGCGGTCGTAGTGCAACAGTCCCATTGGAATCTCCGAGATATAGCAGAAGGTATCCAGCGGATAGTCGTCTTCCTCCTTCATCTTTTTGGGTACTGGACATCCTGGTGCATCAGTCTCTCAGCCTCTTCCAGAGTTGTGGTGAAGGCTTGCGGACAATAGGTGTTCACCTTGTATTTCGGATAATGTGAACGCTTCTTCTCCTCCAGCTCTTCCGTTTCTAAAACTTCGAGCTTGAAGATGGCAGGAACATCCCGATGCTGTGGATGCTCAGCCAATTGCTTGAATTCTTCGTATGTCATGGAATGGTTATTTTAAGAATTGGTGTGTCTTCTTGTATTTTGTACCATCGCAGTTGGTGATATTGATTTCCAGGACCAATCCTTCCATCTGAAAGTTGAGCGGGATGTTGATGGCACGTCTTTGGATATCCATTTCGTAGAAGATACTTCCGTCCTTTTTGCAGAGCACGATGTCCAGATAGTCTGGCATATCAGGTATAGTTCCAGGCTCTGACATTTGTGGTCGAAACTCCCCAAACTCTTCCTTCACATACTCGAATAGTCCCCGAGTATATTTTTCGATATCCACCCCTACATATCGAGTATAGGTGTATTTGATAATACATAAAGACATTTTATTTGCCATTTTATTCTTTCTTTTTGGTTATACCTTTATAATATAGTAACAATAGTTCGTTAATAATTCAATAATGTGCTAAGCAGCTATACGCTGTAAGC